>OBDJ01000007.1_pt1 | contig 210393 bp, 201 predicted proteins | sample 1518041 | NCBI WGS metagenome assembly OBDJ01 (sample SAMN01760916, study PRJEB22395) | human gut metagenome
ACCCTGGCGGCCAGCATGTATCCGGATCAGTCGCTCTATCCGGCAAACTCGGTGCCAGCGGTGGTGGAGCGGATCAACAATACTTTCCGCCGTGCGGATCAGATCCAATGGTCCGCGGGCATTGAGCCGGGCGATCCGCGCTATGTCGATTACTTCCTGCCGATCGTCGCCGATGCGGAGGCCGGTTTTGGCGGTGTACTGAATGCCTTTGAACTGATGAAAGCGATGATTGAAGCCGGTGCAGCGGCAGTTCACTTCGAAGATCAGCTGGCATCAGTGAAGAAATGTGGTCACATGGGCGGCAAAGTTTTGGTGCCAACTCAGGAAGCTATTCAGAAACTGGTCGCGGCGCGTCTGGCAGCTGATGTGACGGGCGTTCCAACCCTGCTGGTTGCTCGTACCGATGCCGATGCGGCGGATCTGATTACCTCCGATTGCGACCCATATGACAGCGAATTTATTACTGGCGAGCGTACCAGTGAAGGCTTCTTCCGTACTCATGCGGGTATTGAGCAAGCGATCAGCCGTGGCCTGGCGTATGCGCCATATGCTGACCTGGTATGGTGTGAAACCTCCACGCCGGACCTAGAACTGGCGCGTCGCTTTGCACAAGCCATCCACGCGAAATATCCGGGCAAACTGCTGGCTTATAACTGCTCGCCGTCGTTCAACTGGCAGAAAAACCTCGACGACAAAACTATTGCCAGCTTCCAGCAGCAGCTGTCGGATATGGGCTACAAGTTCCAGTTCATCACCCTGGCAGGTATCCACAGCATGTGGTTCAACATGTTTGACCTGGCAAACGCCTATGCCCAGGGCGAGGGTATGAAGCACTATGTTGAGAAAGTGCAGCAGCCGGAATTTGCCGCCGCGAAAGATGGCTATACCTTCGTATCTCACCAACAGGAAGTGGGTACAGGTTACTTCGATAAAGTGACGACCATTATTCAAGGTGGCACGTCTTCAGTTACCGCGCTGACCGGCTCCACCGAAGAATCGCAGTTCTAAGCAACCGATAAACGTTGCTGACTGTAGGCCGGATAAGGCGTTCACGCCGCATCCGGCAATCAGCGCCTGATGCGACGCTTGCGCGTCTTATCATGCCTACAGCCGTTGCCGAACGTAGGCCGGATAAGGCGTTCACGCCGCATCCGGCAATCAGCGCCTGATGTGACGCTTACGCGTCTTATCCGGCAATTCTCTGCTCCCGACGAGGGCAACAAATGCCGCGTGGCCTGGAATTACTGATTGCACAAACCATTTTGCAAGGTTTCGACGCTCAGTATGGTCGATTCCTCGAAGTGACTTCCGGGGCGCAGCAGCGTTTCGAGCAAGCCGACTGGCATGCTGTCCAGCAGGCGATGAAAAACCGTATTCATCTTTACGATCATCACGTGGGTCTGGTCGTGGAGCAACTGCGCTGCATTACTAATGGCCAAAGCACGGACGCGGCATTTTTACTGCGCGTTAAAGAGCATTACACCCGGCTGTTGCCAGATTACCCGCGCTTCGAGATTGCGGAGAGCTTTTTCAACTCCGTGTACTGTCGGTTATTTGACCACCGCTCGCTTACTCCCGAGCGGCTTTTTATCTTTAGCTCCCAGCCAGAGCGCCGCTTTCGTACCATTCCACGCCCACTGGCGAAAGACTTTCACCCCGATCACGGCTGGGAATCTCTGCTGATGCGCGTTATCAGCGATCTGCCGCTGCGTCTGCGTTGGCAGAATAAAAGCCGTGACATTCATTACATCGTTCGCCATCTGACGGAAACGCTGGGGACAGACAACCTCGCGGAAAGTCATTTACAGGTGGCGAACGAACTGTTTTACCGCAATAAGGCAGCCTGGCTGGTGGGCAAACTGATCACGCCTTCCGGCACGTTGCCATTTTTATTGCCGATCCACCAGACGGACGACGGCGAGTTATTTATTGATACCTGCCTGACGACGACCGCCGAAGCGAGCATTGTTTTTGGCTTTGCGCGTTCTTATTTTATGGTTTATGCACCGCTGCCCGCAGCGCTGGTCGAGTGGCTACGGGAAATTCTGCCAGGTAAAACCACCGCTGAATTGTATATGGCTATCGGCTGCCAGAAGCACGCCAAAACCGAAAGCTACCGCGAATATCTCGTTTATCTACAGGGCTGTAATGAGCAGTTCATTGAAGCGCCGGGTATTCGTGGAATGGTGATGTTGGTGTTTACGTTGCCGGGTTTTGATCGAGTATTCAAAGTCATCAAAGACAGGTTCGCGCCGCAGAAAGAGATGTCTGCCGCTCACGTTCGTGCCTGCTACCAACTGGTGAAAGAGCATGATCGCGTGGGCCGAATGGCGGACACCCAGGAGTTTGAAAACTTTGTGCTGGAGAAGCGGCATATTTCCCCGGCATTAATGGAATTACTGCTCCAGGAAGCAGCGGAAAAAATCACCGATCTCGGCGAACAAATTGTGATTCGCCATCTCTATATCGAACGACGGATGGTGCCGCTTAATATCTGGCTTGAGCAAGTTGAGGGGCAGCAATTGCGTGATGCCATTGAAGAGTACGGCAACGCCATTCGCCAGCTTGCCGCTGCCAACATCTTCCCTGGGGATATGTTATTTAAAAACTTTGGCGTCACCCGTCACGGGCGCGTGGTGTTTTATGATTACGACGAAATTTGCTACATGACGGAAGTGAATTTCCGCGACATCCCGCTGCCGCGCTACCCGGAAGACGAACTTGCCAGCGAACCGTGGTACAGCGTCTCGCCGGGCGATGTTTTCCCGGAAGAGTTCCGTCACTGGTTATGTGCCGACCCGCGTATTGGTCCGCTATTTGAAGAGATGCACGCCGACTTGTTCCGCGCTGATTACTGGCGCGCACTACAAAACCGCATACGTGAAGGGCATGTGGAAGATGTTTATGCGTATCGGCGCAGGCAGCGGTTTAGCGTCCGATTCGTATAAATCAGAGGCGAAAAAGTCAGCGTATTCCACCGTACGCCAGCGTCACTTCCTTCGCCGCTTTAATCACCATCGCGCCAAACTCGGTCACGCGGTCATCGGTAATACGTGAAATCGGTCCGGAAATTGAAATTGCGGCAAACGGTTCGCGGTGCTCATCGAAAATACACGCTGCAAGGCAACGCAGCCCCAGCGCATGTTCCTCATCGTCAAATGAATAACCCCGTTTGCGCGTTTGGGCGAGATCTTCTTTTAAATGCACAGGAGACACCAGCGTCGCGTGGGTATAGGCATGTAACCCTTTGCGGTGCAGCAGCTTCGTCACCTGTTCTTCGCTCAGTTGGGCCAGAAAGGCTTTACCCGCACCGGAAGCGTGCATCGGCAATTTACCGCCGATAGGCGCGGACATACGCATCAGGTGAGTACACTGTACCTGGTCGATAATAATCGCTTCGTGATTGCTTTGATCAAGCACCGCCATATTGACCGTTTCGCCAGACTCTTCCATTAGATTGCGCAGGATAGGGTGAACAATCGCTAACAAATTACGGCTCTGGAGAAAGCTGCTACCGACCATAAAGGCGTGTGCGCCGATTGCCCAGTGACCCAGTTCGCCGACCTGACGGACAAAGCCCTGTTGCTGCATCGTGGTTAGCAGGCGGTGGGTCGTGGAATTGGGTAACCCGGCTTGCTGTGCCAGTTCCGTGAGTGCCACACTGCCATTGGATTCGGCAATCCACTCCAGTAATTTCAGGCCACGCGTTAAAGACTGAACCTGTCCAGTCGCTGGTGCGGTGGCAACGGCGGGTTTTCTGCCGCGTTTTGCGGGAATGGGTGCGACCATGACAGTCTCCTTTTTCTGTATCGTGGAAATCATTTTCATTTTTATTATCAGCGAATGCAATAGTTGCTGAACAGATCCGATGAGTTAATGTTGAACAAATCTCATGTTGCGTGGTGGTCGCTTTTACCACAGATGCGTTTATGCCAGTATGGTTTGTTGAATTTTTATTAAATCTGGGTTAAGCGTGTCGGGAGCAAGTGTGAGCAGCAAAGTGGAACAACTGCGTGCGCAGTTAAATGAACGTATTCTGGTGCTGGACGGCGGTATGGGCACCATGATCCAGAGCTATCGACTGAACGAAGCCGATTTTCGTGGTGAACGCTTTGCCGACTGGCCATGCGATCTCAAAGGCAACAACGACCTGCTGGTGCTCAGCAAACCGGAAGTGATCGCCGCTATCCACAACGCCTACTTTGAAGCGGGCGCGGATATCATCGAAACCAACACCTTCAACTCCACGACTATTGCGATGGCGGATTACCAAATGGAATCCCTGTCGGCGGAAATCAACTTTGCGGCGGCGAAACTGGCGCGCGCCTGTGCTGACGAGTGGACTGCCCGCACGCCGGAGAAACCGCGCTACGTTGCCGGTGTTCTCGGCCCGACCAACCGCACGGCGTCTATTTCTCCGGACGTCAACGATCCGGCATTCCGCAACATCACTTTTGACCAGCTGGTGGCGGCTTATCGAGAATCCACCAAAGCGCTGGTGGAAGGTGGCGCGGACCTGATCCTGATTGAAACCGTTTTCGACACCCTTAACGCCAAAGCGGCGGTCTTTGCGGTGAAAACGGAGTTTGAAGCGCTGGGCGTTGAACTGCCGATTATGATCTCCGGCACCATCACCGACGCCTCCGGGCGCACGCTCTCCGGGCAGACCACTGAAGCGTTTTACAACTCCCTGCGCCACGCCGAAGCGCTGACCTTTGGCCTGAACTGTGCGCTGGGGCCAGACGAACTGCGCCAGTACGTACAGGAACTGTCGCGTATTGCGGAATGCTACGTCACCGCCCACCCGAACGCCGGGCTGCCCAACGCCTTTGGTGAATACGATCTCGACGCCGACACGATGGCAAAACAGATACGTGAATGGGCAGAAGCAGGCTTTCTCAATATCGTCGGCGGCTGCTGCGGCACCACGCCACAACATATTGCAGCGATGAGTCGTGCAGTAGAAGGATTAGCGCCGCGCAAACTACCGGAAATTCCCGTAGCCTGCCGCTTGTCCGGCCTGGAGCCGCTGAACATTGGCGAAGATAGCCTGTTTGTGAACGTGGGTGAACGCACCAACGTCACCGGTTCCGCTAAGTTCAAGCGCCTGATCAAAGAAGAGAAATACAGCGAGGCGCTGGATGTGGCGCGTCAGCAGGTGGAAAACGGTGCGCAGATTATCGATATCAACATGGATGAAGGGATGCTCGATGCCGAAGCGGCGATGGTGCGTTTTCTCAATCTGATTGCCGGTGAACCGGATATCGCTCGCGTGCCGATAATGATCGACTCCTCAAAATGGGACGTTATTGAAAAAGGTCTGAAGTGTATCCAGGGCAAAGGCATTGTTAACTCTATCTCGATGAAAGAGGGTGTCGACGCCTTTATCCATCACGCGAAACTGTTGCGTCGCTACGGTGCGGCAGTCGTGGTAATGGCTTTTGACGAACAGGGCCAGGCCGATACCCGCGCACGGAAAATCGAGATTTGCCGTCGGGCGTACAAAATCCTCACCGAAGAGGTTGGCTTCCCGGCTGAAGATATCATCTTCGACCCGAACATCTTCGCGGTCGCAACTGGCATTGAAGAGCACAACAATTACGCACAGGACTTTATCGGCGCGTGTGAAGACATCAAACGTGAACTGCCGCACGCACTGATTTCCGGCGGCGTTTCTAACGTGTCGTTCTCGTTTCGTGGCAACGATCCGGTGCGCGAAGCCATTCACGCGGTGTTCCTCTACTACGCTATTCGCAATGGCATGGATATGGGGATCGTCAACGCCGGGCAACTGGCGATTTACGACGACCTGCCTACCGAACTACGCGACGCGGTGGAGGATGTGATCCTCAACCGTCGCGACGATGGCACCGAGCGTTTACTGGAGCTTGCCGAGAAATATCGCGGCAGCAAAACCGACGACACCGCTAACACCCAGCAGGCGGAGTGGCGCTCGTGGGAAGTGAATAAACGTCTGGAATACTCGCTGGTCAAAGGCATTACCGAGTTTATCGAGCAGGATACCGAAGAAGCCCGCCAGCAGGCTACGCGTCCGATTGAAGTGATTGAAGGCCCGTTGATGGACGGCATGAACGTGGTCGGCGACCTGTTTGGCGAGGGCAAAATGTTCCTGCCGCAGGTGGTGAAATCGGCGCGCGTAATGAAGCAGGCGGTGGCGTATCTCGAGCCGTTCATTGAAGCCAGCAAAGAGCAGGGTAAAACCAACGGCAAGATGGTGATCGCCACAGTGAAGGGTGATGTCCACGACATCGGTAAAAATATCGTTGGCGTGGTGCTGCAATGTAACAACTACGAAATTGTCGATCTCGGCGTGATGGTGCCTGCGGAAAAAATTCTCCGTACCGCTAAAGAAGTGAATGCTGATTTGATTGGCCTTTCGGGGCTGATCACGCCGTCGCTGGACGAGATGGTTAACGTGGCGAAAGAGATGGAGCGTCAGGGCTTCACCATTCCGCTATTGATTGGCGGCGCGACCACCTCAAAAGCGCACACGGCGGTGAAAATCGAGCAGAACTACAGCGGCCCGACGGTGTATGTGCAGAACGCATCGCGCACCGTTGGTGTGGTGGCGGCGCTGCTTTCCGACACTCAGCGCGATGATTTCGTTGCTCGTACCCGCAAGGAGTACGAAACCGTGCGTATTCAGCACGGACGAAAGAAACCACGCACACCACCGGTCACGCTGGAAGCGGCGCGTGATAACGACTTCGCTTTTGACTGGCAGGCTTACACGCCGCCGGTGGCGCACCGTCTCGGTGTGCAGGAAGTCGAAGCCAGCATCGAAACGCTGCGTAATTACATCGACTGGACGCCGTTCTTTATGACCTGGTCGCTGGCCGGGAAGTATCCGCGCATTCTGGAAGATGAAGTGGTAGGTGTTGAGGCGCAGCGGCTGTTTAAAGACGCCAACGACATGCTGGATAAATTAAGCGCCGAAAAAATGCTGAACCCGCGTGGTGTGGTGGGCCTGTTCCCGGCAAACCGTGTGGGCGATGACATTGAAATCTACCGTGACGAAACGCGTACCCATGTGATTAATGTCAGCCACCATCTACGCCAACAGACCGAAAAAACCGGCTTCGCTAACTACTGTCTCGCTGACTTCGTTGCGCCGAAGGTTTCCGGCAAAGCGGATTACATCGGCGCATTTGCCGTGACTGGCGGGCTGGAAGAGGACGCACTGGCTGATGCCTTTGAAGCACAGCATGATGATTACAACAAAATCATGGTGAAAGCGCTTGCCGACCGTCTGGCGGAAGCCTTTGCGGAGTATCTCCATGAGCGTGTGCGTAAAGTCTACTGGGGCTATGCGCCGAACGAGAACCTCAGCAACGAAGAGCTGATCCGCGAAAACTACCAGGGCATCCGTCCGGCACCGGGCTACCCTGCCTGCCCGGAACATACGGAAAAAGCCACAATCTGGGAGCTGCTGGAAGTGGAAAAACATACCGGTATGAAACTCACGGAATCCTTCGCCATGTGGCCGGGTGCATCGGTTTCGGGTTGGTACTTCAGTCATCCAGACAGCAAGTATTACGCGGTGGCGCAAATTCAGCGCGATCAGGTTGAAGACTATGCCCGCCGTAAAGGAATGAGCGTTACCGAAGTCGAGCGTTGGTTGGCACCGAATCTGGGGTATGATGCCGAGTAAGTGATAACACCGGGGTATTTGCCCCGGTTTTTAATGTCATAAATAATGGATTATTGAACATGATAAAAATTGATGAAATAGATTTTTTCGCTTTCGAAGGATGTTCAGAGTCCGAAGTTACTGAACTATTAGGAAAAAAACCAACAGGTTATAATGATTGGATGATTAATATAAAAACAGGTGTGGAGTGGGTATTTTATGATGGTCGTTATTGGTTAGATTTTCGTAAATCCAAAGAGGGTATAAGGTGTATCTCATGCAGTATTCTGTATCACGATAAAAGTAAAGGGCGTATCGATGTCTTATTTAGTGAAGGTATAGCTGACAGAGGTTTAAAAAATACGGGTGGAGTGTTAATCCAAAAACGCCCGCAATTATAATAATTCCTGGTAATATTTGTTTTCGTAAAAAGGATTTACTTTATGCAACGTCAATATAAAAAATACATTCTTCTTTTTTGGGGTGTCATGGATGTTATCGCGATAGCCACATATCTGTTCTACTCGCTTGGTAATGGTCGTATCCCTTTTTATTCCGATATCGTTCATTCACTTTCTTTACTTAAGGATATCGGTGTTGAAGGCGGTTTTTACGCTTATGCAGTCGCCACTGTTACGCTACAAATAGTATTATTGCTCTCTTTATTCTTTTCTGCGCAATGTTTTTTAAGACAAAAATTATTTAGTTTCTCTTTTTTGGCGATTCAGGAAGTTATGCGTTTTGCTACCGTAAGCTGCTCAATCTCCGTAATACCGTTGTTACTTAATTATTTTCATTCACAGAATCTGGTCTTAAATATTTCGTTGTTTATCTTCTCAGAGGTCACAAAAGTGACAACGATTATCTGGTGTAAACGACAGGGGAAAGTGTGACAGAAATAGCAACAGATACAGGTGGATTTTTATATAAATGCCTTTTTAAATGCTTTCTTGTATAAATCTCTTATACTGAAAGTACATACAAGAGAAATGCCTGGATAAAAACAACGTGATTAGAAAAATCTTAACAGGAAAATGCATAACAAAAAGGAGAACCTGATTCCGTGCTAACTTTGCTTCACCTGCTTTCTGCCGTCGCCCTGCTGGTCTGGGGGACTCATATTGTTCGAACAGGCGTAATGCGCGTCTTCGGCGCGCGTCTGCGTACTGTCCTTAGCCGGAGCGTCGAAAAAAAGCCGCTCGCCTTTTGCGCGGGGATCGGCGTTACCGCACTGGTGCAGAGCAGTAATGCCACCACCATGCTGGTGACCTCGTTCGTCGCTCAGGATCTGGTTGCTCTCGCGCCTGCGCTGGTGATTGTGCTGGGTGCAGATGTCGGGACGGCGCTGATGGCGCGTATTCTCACCTTCGATTTATCCTGGCTGTCACCGTTACTTATTTTTATCGGCGTGATTTTTTTCCTCGGACGCAAACAGTCACGCGCCGGGCAACTGGGCCGCGTCGGTATTGGTCTTGGGCTGATTTTACTGGCGCTGGAGTTGATTGTGCAGGCCGTAACGCCGATCACTCAGGCAAACGGCGTTCAGGTGATCTTTGCCTCGCTGACTGGCGACATTTTGCTGGATGCGCTGATTGGTGCGATGTTCGCCATTATCAGCTACTCCAGCCTTGCCGCGGTACTGCTGACCGCGACTCTGACCGCCGCAGGCATTATCTCTTTCCCAGTGGCGCTTTGTCTGGTGATTGGTGCAAACCTCGGTTCCGGCCTGCTGGCGATGCTCAACAACAGTGCCGCCAATGCCGCAGCCCGCCGTGTCGCGCTGGGTAGCCTGCTGTTTAAGCTGGTGGGTAGCCTGATTATCCTGCCGTTTGTTCATTTGCTGGCAGAGACAATGGGGAAGTTGCCATTGCCAAAAGCGGAATTGGTGATCTATTTCCACGTCTTCTACAACCTTGTACGCTGCCTGGTCATGTTGCCATTCGTTGACCCGATGGCACGGTTTTGCAAAACGATTATTCGCGATGAACCGGAACTGGATACCCAGCTACGGCCTAAACATCTGGATGTCAGCGCGCTGGATACGCCCACGCTTGCTCTGGCGAACGCTGCCCGCGAAACCCTGCGCATTGGCGACGCCATGGAACAGATGATGGAAGGGTTGAATAAAGTGATGCACGGCGAGCCACGGCAGGAGAAAGAGCTGCGTAAGCTGGCTGATGACATCAACGTTCTCTATACCGCCATTAAGCTGTATCTGGCGCGGATGCCAAAAGAGGAACTGGCAGAAGAAGAGTCGCGCCGCTGGGCGGAGATCATCGAAATGTCGCTCAACCTTGAACAAGCCTCCGATATCGTCGAGCGCATGGGGAGTGAAATTGCCGACAAATCGCTGGCAGCAAGGCGAGCATTTTCGCTTGATGGCTTGAAGGAACTGGATGCGCTCTATGAGCAATTGCTCAGTAATTTAAAACTGGCAATGTCGGTTTTCTTCTCTGGCGATGTTACCAGCGCCCGTCGTTTGCGCCGCAGCAAACATCGTTTTCGCATTCTTAATCGCCGCTATTCCCACGCCCACGTCGATCGCCTGCACCAGCAAAACGTGCAGAGTATTGAAACCAGTTCGCTACATTTAGGCTTACTGGGAGATATGCAGCGTCTGAACTCGCTGTTTTGTTCGGTGGCTTACAGTGTGCTGGAACAGCCGGATGAAGATGAAGGACGGGACGAGTATTAATACCGTGACCCTGAAGGCCTGATAAGACGCGTAAAGCGTCGCATCAGGCACTATGAACAAGATGCCGGATCATGTATCCGGCAATTCACTTAAAAACGGTGACCCGCTTCCAGCGGCACCGCTTCTTCACCAGCCTTAAACACATAAGTGGTGTTCGGGCCACCCAGCGTAGCGTGACCTTTACTTACTGTGATCCAGTTACCTTCCGGCAGACCAATAATCGTCAGTTCTGGCGCGACGACCAGCAGTTCGCGAATACGCTGCTCACGGGTTTCACCTTTATGGCCTTCCGGCAGCGCGTTGGTGAAGTGCGGGTTGATTTGCAGCGGGAACAGATTTAGCGCATCGAAACCTTGCGGATCGACAATCGGCATATCGTTGGTGGTACGAATGGTTGGGCAAGCAAGGTTAGCGCCTGCGCTCCAGCCAATATACAGCGCGCCACGTTTCACCACGTCAGTAATTGGTGCCAGCAGCCCACGCTCGCGGCACTGTTTCAGCAACTGGAAAGTATTACCGCCGCCGACAATCACAATTTCCGCATTTTCAATCGCGGCAACGGGATCGACAACGCTATGAATACCGGTGACAGAAACACCCAGCGAAGCGAGAACCGCAGCAGTTTTCGCTGTGTAATCATCCCAGGTCTGCGTTACGCCAGCGAAAGGAATAAATACCGCAGAACGGCGACCCTGCAACTGTTCAGCAATCAGCGGCAGCGCGTGTTCCAGCCAGGCTTTACCCGGCAGCGTCGAGTTACTCAATAAAAGCAGTTCCATTACTTCTCCGGTTAGTAAGAAAACACGGAAGGAATGCTACCACTGCGAATTTAACCACTTACTGACATGGCTCACGATGTCACATATTGCACAGGCGCTGAGACTGATGACAAACACAGGATTGCCTGATGCGCTACGCTTACCTGGCCTACCAGATAACTGCAATATATTGAATTTTCAAGATTATGTAGGCCGAATAAGGCTTCATTCCGTATCCGGCATAAACAATGTGTACTTTGCCACCAATTTGAGCGCCCCTTAAGGCGCTGATGTTTTTTTATTCTTCTCGTGCACATTGTGCCGCTTCAGCAATCAGCCGCACATCAGGTCGCGAAGTTGCCGCGGCGACCAGCCAGCGACATGCAGAGTTAAGTAGCGCGATTAATCATGGGAAATTGCCTCTGCATGGGCGAGCAGGTATTGCTCCGCCTCACCGGACCAGATCCCCTGATGACGCGCCAGAATCGCCGCCAGTGCTTGATCCTGAATCTGCGTGAGTGACGTCAGCGGCAGGAATTTCCCGGTATACACCAGCTTTTTGCCGCCGCCGACGGCAGGCAATTCAAGCGTGGTTTCGCCCGCGGCATTCAGCCCAAGAATATGTGTTACCACTTTTGCGGCCTGCACTTTTTTCTCTTCAATCAATTTGACCGCTGCGCGCATGTCGTCGATATTGCCGCCTGACGTGCCCACGTAGTGGGTAAATGCATAATGCACATCGTAGAAATTAATTGGCGCGCTGAAGTGCTTATCCTGCGGTCCGGCGAAGAAATTCAGACAACCATCTGTTGCCAGCAAGGAAGAGGCGAGAGTCACCAGTCCTTCATTAGGCACAAAGACGAAAATATCATCGAAGCCGTGACCGCCACTCAGTGCCATTAACGTATCAAATGCTGCATCGGCGGCATTGAGATAATGAATCAGTGTTTGCGGTTCTGATGGATAGTGCTTGCGTGCATAACTCAATTTGTCGTTGTCGGTATCGGTAATGACGAGCAGCGACGGGTTAACCGGTCCATGCAACGCATAATCAATCGCCAGCAGCCCCATCGGGCCGGTGCCGCCGAGGATCAGCGTGCGCCCTTGCGGGCGAATCCCCATCGTGTGGTTATAACTACCTTCCTGAAGATGATAGTTGGCGTTGAACGCGCCAATCACGCAGGAAAGCGGTTCAACCAGCGAGCCTTCAAAATAGGTTTCGCCGTCGTATGCCAGCAGGCAATCTTGTTCCATGACCTCGTTGGGAATAACCACATGCGTCGCTTCGCCGCCTACCCACGGGAAGGAGTAGCCGGGGCAATCCGGGCGGTCGGGGAGTTGCAGGTTGGCCTGAATCACATAACGCTGACCCGGCTGGAATTTGTGCTGCCACTTTTTACCCACGGCCAGAATATCGCCGCAAAATTCGTGGCCGATGATGATGGGATTGGTCGCCACATCGTCGGGTACTTTTTTATGGTTTTCACCCAGATTGGCCTCTTTCCAGGAAGAGAGGCACAGGCTGTCAGTGACCACCGTTGCGAGGATTTCATCCTCCTGCATTTCAGGAAGGTCAAAGGTTTCCAGACGCAGGTCACGTTTGCCATAAAGACGCAGAGCTGTTGTTTTCATAAACCACCTCATGTTGAACGATGGCCCCGACGGTTGCGCCGGGGCGAAGAATCAGGACAGGAAGCCCAGCGCATTACCGATAATCCCTAAACCAAACAGGGCGAAAATCAGCCATACCGGGTTAATTTTTTTGTTGAGCAGACGAACCATCAGCAGCGTCAGACCGAGCGCCAGCAAACCAGGGCAAAGTTGGTCGAGGATGTTCTGCACGGTTATGGTGACGGTGGCACCATCGGCGGCAGGCGTTTGTGAAACCACCAACGGTACGTTGATTGACGTCCATTTGGTCACCAGCACGCCCATCACAAACAGCCCGAGAATCGACGCGCCTTCGGTGAGTTTTTGCAGCAAATTACCGCCCATATCGCTGACGATATTCACCCCTTTGCGAAAGCCGAGCTGTAGGCCATACCACTTCATCGCCAGACGCACCGCGTTGAAAATAAAGAAGAACAGCAGGGGGCCGAGAATGTTGCCCGAAAGTGCCAGAGATGCGCCGAGCGCGGCGGTAATCGGGCGCAGCGTTCCCCAGACCAGTGGATCGCCAACTCCTGCCAATGGTCCCATCAGACCGACTTTGATGCCGTTAATGGTACCGTCATCAATTTCCGCGCCGTTGGCTCGCGCCTCTTCCATGGCGGCAGTGACGCCGATGACCGGGCCACATACGGCTGGCGTGGTATTGAAGAACACCAGGTGTCGCCTGAGCGCCGCAACCTGATCCTCTTTTAATGGGTAAAGTCGTTTGATGGCGGGGATCATGTCGTAGCAAAAACCCAGCCCGTGAATACGTTCAAAGTTAAAGGATGCCTGTTGCAGGTTGGAGCGCAGAAACATGCTCACCAGATCGCTGCGTGTAATTTTTCTCTGTTCCATGATGGCTCCGTTAATCATCAAGTTGGTCAAGGGCGGTGATAGTGGTGGTCTGGGGATGTGGTTCAGCTTTACGCCACTGTGGATTTAACTGGATGTAGAGCAGGGCCATGATCACGCCGACGCCACCGAACGCCAGCAGACTGAGATCGAGGTAGCCACCTGCGAGGAAACCGAGGAAAAAGAAAGGCATCAAATATTTCACGCCCATCATGCGAAGCACCATGGCGTAACCGACCACCACGATAAAACCGCCAGCAATCTGCAGTCCACGGGTCACAAATTCGGGAATGGCGCTCAGCATATTGCTCACCATATCTGCGCTGACGAACAGCGAGACAATCAGTGCCGGAATAGCAACGCGCAGTGCCTGCACGCCAAGCGCGGAGACATGCAGAATATCGAGAGTGCGAAACCGTGCTTCTTCCGCTGCTTTATCCGCCGCGTGCTGGAACACTACGGTGATGGTACGGGCAAACACCGTCAGCACCTGGCCTGCCGCAGCCACAGGCAACGCGATGGCGATTCCGGTGGCGATGCTTTGCTGACCAACGATAACCAGAATGGCGGAGATTATGCTGGCGAGTGCAGAATCCGGAGATTGCGCCGCGCCGACGTTCATCCAGCCGAGAGCTATCAATTCCAGCGTACCACCGAGCATAATTCCGGTTTTTAAATCACCGAGAATTAAACCAATCACCGTACAGGCAATTAACGGACGATGAGTCTGAAATTCATCCAGCACGCTGCCCATTCCGGCAATACAGGAAAAAAGAAATATAGCAATGATTTGTAGGGTACTTATTTCCATGATTTGTCACCTTTTAAGTGTCGTCATCCCTGCCTGTTAAAGCATATGTACACAGGCGCTATTATTTAATTTGCGATTAACTGTTCGTTTATTTTGTCGATAATATTGATTGAGGGATCTGACGCTACGACGCGTAAATCCAGTATGACGCCAAGATTATTTAACTCATGAAATGCGTTAATATCATCGTCATCTAATGAAACTGCTTTGGTTAACTGTTTCTTACCAGGACGCCAGGCCATACCGCCAATATTCAGGGTACCTATTTTTACCCCCTGGCGAACCATTGCTAAGGCATCCTGTGGGCGAGTGAAAAGATAAAAAACGGTTTCGTCCTGATATTGCGGGTTGTGATAAACCGCGACGGCTTTTTCAATATTGACCACGTTAACCTTCATTCCCGGTGGCGCAGCCTGACGCAATAATGTCCGGCGAACTTCATCGTTATAAACTTCGTCATTGCAGATAATAATGCGTTGGGCGTTAGCCACTTTAGACCAGACGGTAGTGACCTGGCCGTGGATCAGGCGGTCATCAATGCGGGCGAGCGTAATGTTCATCAGAAATCCTCCTCCGCTGTTGCCACCTGTCTCCAGACGACGCAGGTTTGCTTTGCGATTTGCGTCAGGTGTTCACACAGTTCATCAATATTCATGCTGTCCTGGTTATCAACCAGTTCGAGCGCCAGCGGCAGAGAAAGGCCGCTGATTACCCGCAGACGAGGATTGCGCATCGCAAGCATCGCTGCCGCATTCCACGGGCTGCCGCACTGTAAATCCACGGCGATTAGCCACTCATCTTGATTGTGAATGCTTACTAACTTCTCCAGCTTTGCCACAATGTCTCCGGCGTTCTCGCCGGGCACAAATTCAACGGCCTCGACCCTGGCATCGCCGTACACCATCTGAACCGATTCCAGCATGGCGCAGGCTAATTTGCCGTGGGCGCAAAAAATGGCATTGACCATAAAGCCTCCTTAGCCGCGCGTTTTGCCGCCTGCAATGTTAGTGGTTACTCCGGTGATATAGCTGGCGCGTTCAGACAGCAGATAACAAACAAAATCAGCCACTTCTGCTAATCTTCCGGCGCGCCCAATAGGAATGGCGTTTTTGGTATAGCCTTCACGCAGCTGCTCGACGGTGATATTGCGCGTCCACGCCAGCGCTTCTTCATATTCCGGCGTGCGCAGTCCTGTTTTTTCCAGAATCCCCGGCGCGATACCGACCACACGGATACCGTGCTTGCCCAGCTCTTTCGACCAGGAGCGCGTGAAGCTATTGAGCGCGGCTTTGGTCGCGGCGTAACAGCTTTGGCCTTCTGAGCCTTCCAGCCCACTTTCTGAGGAAACATTCACAATCACGCCATCATGTTGTTTGACCATCTGTCGCGCCACCGCCTGCGACATCAGAAAAACGCCTTTCTGGTTGATATTGACCATTTTTTCGAATGCAGCTTCGTTGAGTTCATACTGCCCGGCAGGCGCTTTCTCATCGACAAGCAGACGCGGGAAATTGACCCCGGCGTTGTTAACCAGACCGTCGATGCGACCAAAACGCTGGATAATTTCTGCTACCGTATGATTTATCTCTTTGGCGCTGGAAATATCGGTCGGCCAGAACTGATAACCTTTATGGCTTTCATACTGACCATCGCCACCGTGAATATCGACCATCTGTACATTCGCGCCTTGTGCTAATAATTCATCCACAATCGCCAGACCAATGCCGGATGCGCCACCGGTGACAATAATGATTTTATCCTGCAAATTTAACCACGTTTGCATAACAGACTCCTGATTTTAGATAATAGGGACCCGCCGTAATTTTTATTACGGTAAACATCGGGAAGATTTTTATTTCAGTAATAGTTCAGCTGTGCTGCTATTCGTTACCAGACAATTAATATATTTTCCACGCAGTGCACCAACAATTCCGCTGTATTTTTCTTCGCTCATGGCAATGCCAATGGAATACCGTGCCTGCTTTAATTTATTCATTTCGATAGAGAGTGTTTTTTCGCTCATATTCGTTTCAACCATTGCGCCGTGAATATCAAAAAAGCGCGAGCAAATATCGCCAGCAACCTGGCGGGCATTCAGGTCGTCACTCTCTTCACCACCATAAAACGCATGCCAGTTAGCGCCGTCGCGAATGGCCGGTGAGCCAATTCCCACCAGGGCGACATCCAGATTATCCCAGTAGGCAGAGATGGTTTTAAAGTGCTGAGACTGCATGATCCCATTACGAATTAATGGGTTATCCAGCAGAGCCGGAAAATCCGCGAGATGCGATTCCCCTTTCAGCTTCGCTGCCGCGCTGTAGGTTAATGTGTTTACGTGATAGCGGCTTTCGAGTTTACCGGACGGGCCGCCAATAATCGGCACGCAAATTAACTGCCGCGATTGCCCCGCCTGCGGCAAGTTTTCAACCAGTGCGCTCACCGCGCGGCCCCAGGAAAAACCGACAATATCGCCAGGTTCCAGCAAGCGATCCAGCAGTTGCGCGCCGTGTAACCCCATCATCGCCAGTTGAGTATCTTCATCCTCATCATTTCCTGACACCACCACAACGTCTTTCAGGCTAAACTTTTGCTTCACTTGCTGCTCCAGCCAGAGATTTTCGTTGTAGTCATAGTTGATGGCGATGGTGACAATTCCCTGATCGCGGCCTCGTTTAAGCAAGCGGCTGATGGTAGTGCGATAAATACCCAGTTCGCGCGCAATTTGCGCCTGCGTCATATCCTGTTCGTAATAGAGTTGGGCAATCTTCACAATCAAACGGATATCGTCACTGTTTTCCATTGCCGCCTCCTGGTTCTGCACATTTGTGCAAATACGCTTTCTCACCGCTTGATCTGATATAACCCCATCATGATGGCCTTTCAAAGCGATTTTTCACTCTTTGCATGGGGGGAAATAGCGCTTTCTCTTGCACATTTGTTTCTCTGCGTAGTAGTCATCAGCACAGGTGTGCAGCGATTCGTAATTTGTTGATTATTCTTATTTTGCCAGGCAAATTTGCATCGTACTTCCGGAGACACTTTTGTGATAAAAGGCGTGGCAGATCACATTTAATTTCGACGTTGCCGCATAACCCTGTTTTTCCCCGCTAAGAGGTACGGTATATTCCGCGTTTTACAGGAGAATTTATGCTGCCCGACTCATCAGTCCGTTTAAATAAATACATCAGCGAAAGCGGAATTTGCTCACGCCGCGAAGCGGATCGCTATATCGAGCAAGGCAATGTGTTCCTTAATGGCAAGCGAGCCACCATTGGCGATCAGGTGAAACCCGGCGACGTTGTGAAAGTAAACGGTCAGTTGATTGAGCCTCGGGAATCCGAAGATTTGGTACTTATCGCCCTGAACAAGCCCGTCGGTATTGTCAGCACCACCGAAGATGGCGAGCGCGATAACATTGTCGATTTCGTTAACCACAGCAAACGCGTGTTCCCGATTGGCCGCCTGGATAAAGATTCCCAGGGGCTGATTTTCCTCACCAATCACGGCGATCTGGTGAATAAGATCCTCCGTGCGGGTAACGATCATGAGAAAGAGTATCTGGTGACGGTTGATAAACCGATTACCGATGAATTTATTCGTGGTATGGGGGCGGGAGTACCGATCCTCGGGACAGTAACTAAAAAGTGCAAAGTCAAAAAAGAAGCACCGTTTGTCTTCCGCATTACCCTGGTGCAGGGGCTGAACCGTCAGATTCGTCGCATGTGCGAGCACTTTGGTTACGAAGTGAAAAAGCTGGAACGTACGCGCATTATGAACGTCAGCTTAAGCGGCATTCCGCTGGGTGAGTGGCGCGATTTAACCGACGATGAGTTAATCGATCTCTTTAAGCTCATTGAAAATTCCTCTTCCGAGGCAAAACCTAAAGCGAAGGCCAAACCGAAAACGGTAGGCATCAAACGTCCAGTCGTTAAGATGGAAAAAACGGCGGAAAAAGGCGGTCGCCCGGCGTCCAACGGTAAGCGTTTTACCTCGCCGGGGCGCAAAAAGAAGGGGCGTTAATCAGCGCCTGCCGCGCGTCGACGTATTTGCTGACCAGCTAAATGACGCCTCAGGATCCGGTTTATAAGCCTGCTTTTTCTTCAATTGGCGGGCTTTTTTCGCTTCAGCCTCACGCTCGACCATTAATTTATCGATGTACTCTTTCTTAATGCTGTTAGTTTCGGAGTTGGTCAGTACGCGACCATGCGCAATCCGCGCCCGATCCAGCAGTGTTTTAAGTTCACGCTGCTCGCGTTCAGTCATCTCTTTTTGGGTAATACGGGGGAGTGCCATGATGGTGCCCTCAGTGAGCCAGAGAGTTCAGTGTACGGGAATTCGTTTGCGAGCAGAACTGATAATATTCATTTTGCCTTCTCTTAACTATTTATCTCTTTCGATAATTAGTTAGAGATGCGGATAAAAAATTAAAGGCAATTATTCTCCGATAAAGACGCTGGTTAACAGAGTACAGGCTCGTTTATTTATGGGCATAATGACAAGAAAAACAATACGGCCCGAAATAATGTCTTCCGGGCCATACTGTGTTTACTCAAATAAATTAAAATGCAGCTTCTGCACTACCTGCTCGGCATCTTCGCCGGGCACCAGGAAGCACAGGTTATGGCTGGATGCGCCGTAACAAATCATGCGAATGTTGAACGGTTCCAGTACGCCGAATACCTCTTTGCCAACGCCGCAGGCTTTTGACAGGTCATTGCCAATCAACGCGACCAGCGCCAGACCCTCTTCCACTTCCACCCGGCACAGTGCGGAAAGCTCCATCAGCAGGGATTGCGTCAGCAACGTATCGCCAGTGGAGGTTGAACCGGTGGTATCAAGGGTTAATGCCACACTCACTTCTGACGTGGTGATTAAGTCTACCGAAATATTATGCCGCGCGAGGATGCCGAAAACTTCCGCGAGGAAACCGCGAGAATGCAGCATATTCAGGCTGTGCAAAGTGAGCAGAGTCTGATTGCGACGAAGCGCCAGCGCGCGGAACAGCGGCGGATTTTCAGTTTTATTGCACACCAGCGTACCACCTGCGCGTGGGTCTTTGCTGGAGCCGACAAAGACTGGGATATCGCTGCGTACTGCGGGTAGCAACGTTGCCGGATGCAGTACTTTTGCACCAAAAGTTGCCATCTCTGCCGCTTCGGCAAACGCGATTTCATCAATGCGTTTTGCTGCGGAAACCACGCGCGGATCGGTGGTGTAGATGCCCGGGACGTCGGTCCAGATATCAACACGAGATGCGTGTAAAGCCTCCGCCAGCAAGGCTGCCGTATAATCGCTGCCTCCACGGCCAAGCGTCGTTGTACGACCTTTATTTTCGCTGCCGATAAATCCCTGGGTGATCACTAAGCCTTCATTGAGGCGTGGGAGCAGCTGCAGCGCGGCCAGTTCCGCCAGCGCGGCTACATCTGGCTCTGCACGACCAAATCGATCGTTGGTACGCATCACTTTACGTACATCAAACCACTGTGCCTGAACATCGCGTTCGCGCAGGATCTCGACAAACAGCAGGGTCGACATCAGCTCGCCGTGGCTGACCAGTTCATCTGTCAGCGCCGGAGACGTTGCCAGCGCCGCCGCTTCTGCCAGAACAGTAATGTTCTCCAGCAGACGTTCAATCTCTTCACGGATAACGTTCGGGTAACGCAGACGTTCCAGAATGGCAAACTGGATGTTGCGAATAGCGTCGAGTTTTTCGAATCGCTCGCCAGGTTCCAGTCCTTCAGCTAAAGCGACCAGCAGATTAGTGATACCAGCAGAAGCCGAGAGGACAACTAAACGCACGTTGGCATCAGAAAGCACAATATCAGCGCTGCGGTTCATGGCGTCAAAATCAGCTACGCTGGTACCGCCAAATTTGGAGACAACAATTTCAGACATAACTACCTCGTGTCAGGGGATCCATTTTCAGCCTTGGCACAAGGGAAGAGCGGAAGACGGGTGGGCGCAGAGCGATACTTCGCTACTATTTTCACCCAGAAGTGCTCCACCACTTGCGAAACGCCCGACTGCGAACGCTTCTGGTGACAACCCAGGGGATTTAGCCCCTGTAGCCGATGATGAACGTGGCCAGCCGTTCAATCACCTCGGCGATGCACCCCCTCAGGTGTTATCACAGGACTGGCTCCTCCAACACCGTTACTTGGGCAACGCGCCTCTTCTGGCCTGCGCTAGCGCAGGTAGTACATTTATAAATAAAGGGTGAGCGGGGCGGTTGTCAACGATGGGGTCATGCGGATTTTTCATCCACTCCTGGCGGTCAGTAGTTCAGCTAATAAATGCTTCGCTGCGCTAAGGGTTTACACTCAACATTACGCTAACGGCACTAAAACCATCACATTTTTCTGTGACTGGCGCTACAATCTTCCAAAGTCACAATTCTCAAAATCAGAAGAGTATTGCTAATGAAAAACATCAATCCAACGCAGACCGCTGCCTGGCAGGCACTACAGAAACACTTCGATGAAATGAAAGACGTTACGATCGCCGATCTTTTTGCTAAAGACGGCGATCGTTTTTCTAAGTTCTCCGCAACCTTCGACGATCAGATGCTGGTGGATTACTCCAAAAACCGCATCACTGAAGAGACGCTGGCGAAATTACAAGATCTGGCGAAAGAGTGCGATCTGGCGGGCGCGATTAAGTCGATGTTCTCTGGCGAGAAGATCAACCGCACTGAAAACCGCGCCGTACTGCACGTAGCGCTGCGTAACCGTAGCAATACCCCGATTCTGGTTGATGGCAAAGATGTTATGCCGGAAGTCAACGCGGTGCTGGAGAAGATGAAAACCTTCTCGGAAGCGATTATTTCCGGTGAGTGGAAAGGCTATACCGGCAAAGCAATCACTGACGTAGTGAACATCGGGATCGGCGGTTCTGACCTCGGCCCGTACATGGTGACTGAAGCACTGCGTCCATACAAAAACCACCTGAACATGCACTTTGTTTCTAACGTCGATGGGACTCACATCGCGGAAGTGCTGAAAAAAGTAAACCCGGAAACCACGCTGTTCCTGGTAGCATCTAAAACCTTCACCACTCAGGAAACCATGACCAACGCCCACAGCGCGCGTGACTGGTTCCTGAAAGCGGCAGGTGATGAGAAGCACGTTGCGAAACACTTTGCGGCGCTCTCAACCAACGCCAAAGCCGTTGGCGAGTTTGGTATTGATACTGCCAACATGTTCGAGTTCTGGGACTGGGTCGGCGGTCGTTACTCTTTGTGGTCAGCGATTGGCCTGTCGATTGTTCTCTCCATCGGCTTTGATAACTTCGTTGAACTGCTTTCTGGCGCACACGCGATGGACAAGCATTTCTCCACCACGCCTGCCGAGAAAAACCTGCCTGTACTGCTGGCGCTGATTGGCATCTGGTACAACAATTTCTTTGGCGCGGAAACTGAAGCGATTCTGCCGTATGACCAGTATATGCACCGTTTCGCGGCGTACTTCCAGCAGGGCAATATGGAATCCAACGGTAAGTATGTTGACCGTAACGGTAAGGTTGTGGATTACCAGACTGGCCCGATTATCTGGGGTGAACCTGGCACGAACGGTCAGCACGCGTTCTATCAGCTGATCCACCAGGGAACCAAAATGGTACCGTGCGATTTCATCGCTCCGGCTATCACCCATAACCCGCTCTCTGATCATCACCAGAAACTGCTGTCTAACTTCTTTGCTCAGACCGAAGCGCTGGCGTTTGGTAAATCCCGCGAAGTGGTTGAGCAGGAATATCGCGATCAGGGTAAAGATCCGGCAACGCTTGACTACGTGGTGCCGTTCAAAGTGTTCGAAGGTAACCGCCCGACTAACTCCATCCTGCTGCGTGAAATCACTCCGTTCAGCCTGGGTGCGTTGATTGCGCTGTATGAGCACAAAATCTTTACTCAGGGCGTGATCCTGAACATCTTCACCTTCGACCAGTGGGGCGTGGAACTGGGTAAACAGCTGGCGAACCGTATTCTGCCAGAGCTGAAAGATGACAAAGAAATCAGCAGCCACGATAGCTCGACCAATGGTCTGATTAACCGCTATAAAGCGTGGCGCGGTTAATCATTGTCGATATGTAGGCCGGATAAGGCGTTCACGCCGCATCCGGCAACCGATGCCTGATGCGACGCGGTCGCGTCTTATCAGGCCTACAGGTCGATGCCGATATGTACATCGTATTCGGCAATTAATACATAGTACGATTGATTAAATAGCCTTAAAAACAATGCCGACTATAAGTCGGCATTGTTTTATCAGATAAATCCTCTTGTCTGTCATTTAACGAAAATCATACCGTGAGGTTAATCCTAAAATAAATTTTTAATCGTGGTTTATTTCGGAAAATACGCAGAGTAATTACTTTTTATTTTATTTTAACTTCATGATTTTTAATCTTATTTATATATAAGTCAAAGCTTATATTTGATATTCATTCCAATTGTCCTAAAACTCCATCACTAATTCCCCGCGCCGTAATTCGCATGCTTTAGTTGTGTATACTCGATCCCGCCCGAAATGTTTTGGGTAAATCTCCATTCATTCAATGAAGGGAAATTGTTATGAAAAAAGTTCTGTATGGCATTTTTGCCATATCTGCGCTTGCGGCGACTTCTGCGTGGGCTGCACCTGTACAGGTGGGCGAAGCGGCAGGATCGGCAGCAACGTCGGTTTCGGCGGGGAGTTCCTCCGCGACCAGCGTCAGCACCGTAAGCTCGGCGGTGGGTGTCGCGCTCGCGGCAACCGGTGGCGGTGATGGTTCTAATACCGGGACCACCACAACCACGACCACCAGTACCCAGTAATAAAGTATGTATCCCCAAAATAATTCGAGTTGCAGGAAGGCGACAAGCGAGTGAGTCCCCGGGAGCATAGATAACTATGTGACCGGGGTGAACGAGTGCGGTCACCGCATCTGCAGCTTGAAGTATGAAGGGGATTAACCATAACCACACTCCGGTGTGGTTATTCTGCCCCTCTGGAGAAGAGTCGTGAAGCGACCTGCACTCATTCTTATCTGCCTGCTATTACAGGCCTGTTCAGCCACGACTAAAGAGCTGGGCAATTCACTATGGGACAGTCTGTTCGGTACGCCAGGCGTACAGCTGACGGACGATGATATTCAAAATATGCCCTACGCCAGCCAGTACATGCAGCTTAATGGCGGGCCGCAGTTATTTGTGGTGCTGGCCTTCGCTGAAGACGGACAACAAAAATGGGTCACTCAGGATCAGGCCACCCTTGTCACACAACATGGTCGTCTGGTGAAGACTTTGCTTGGCGGCGACAACCTGATTGAAGTGAATAACCTTGCCGCCGACCCGCTGATTAAACCCGCACAAATCATTGATGGTGCAACCTGGACGCGCACGATGGGCTGGACCGAGTACCAGCAGGTACGCTACGCCACCGCGCGCTCAGTCTTCAAATGGAATGGCACCGATACCGTCAAAGTCGGCAGCGATGAAACCCCGGTTCGCGTGCTGGACGAAGAAGTCTTCACTGACCAGGCGCGCTGGCATAACCGCTATTGGATCGACAGCGAAGGGCAAATTCGCCAGTCGGAACAGTATCTCGGCGCGGATTACTTCCCGGTGAAAACCACCCTCATCAAGGCGGCAAAACAATGATTAAACAAACTATTGTCGCGTTGCTTTTGAGTGCGGGGGCGTCATCAGTCTTCGCGGCGGGAACCGTCAAGGTGTTCAGCAATGGCAGCAGTGAGGCCAAAACGCTGACGGGCGCAGAGCATTTAATCGATCTGGTAGGCCAACCGCGGCTGGCAAACAGCTGGTGGCCCGGAGCGGTGATTAGCGAAGAGCTGGCCACGGCGGCTGCATTGCGTCAGCAGCAGGCGTTGCTGACACGGCTGGCAGAACTGGCTGCAGATTCCAGCGCCGACGATGCCGCCGCGATTAACGCCTTACGCCAGCAAATTCAGGCGTTGAAGGTGACGGGCAGGCAAAAAATCAATCTTGATCCTGATATCGTCCGCGTTGCCGAACGCGGTAACCCGCCGTTGCAGGGCAACTACACGCTGTGGGTCGGAACGCCGCCGTCCACGGTCACGTTGTTCGGGCTTATCAGTCGTCCTGGCAAGCAGTCATTCACTCCAGGTCGCGACGTGGCGAGCTATCTCTCTGACCAGAGCCTGCTCAGCGGTGCGGATCGCAGCTACGCGTGGGTGGTTTACCCGGACGGACGCACGCAAAAAGCGCCGGTGGCTTACTGGAACAAGCGTCACGTAGAGCCGATGCCCGGCAGCATTATTTATGTTGGCCTCGCGGACTCCGTCTGGAGTGAGACACCTGATGCCCTTAACGCCGACATTCTTCAGACTCTGACGCAGCGGATACCCCAATAATGAAAAAAAGACATCTGCTTAGCTTACTGGCGCTGGGCATTAGCACAGCTTGCTACGGCGAAACATATCCTGCGCCCATTGGTCCGTCGCAATCGGATTTCGGTGGCGTAGGATTATTACAAACGCCCACCGCGCGCATGGCGCGGGAAGGGGAGCTGAGCCTGAACTATCGCGATAACGATCAGTACCGTTATTACTCAGCTTCAGTGCAACTCTTCCCGTGGCTGGAAACAACGCTGCGCTACACCGACGTGCGCACCCGGCAGTACAGTAGCGTCGAAGCGTTCTCTGGCGATCAAACGTATAAAGATAAAGCCTTCGATCTCAAACTGCGTTTGTGGGAAGAGAGTTATTGGCTGCCGCAAGTGGCGGTTGGTGCGCGGGATATCGGCGGTACGGGGCTGTTTGATGCGGAATATCTTGTTGCCAGCAAAGCCTGGTGGCCGTTCGATTTTACACTCGGCCTGGGCTGGGGATATCTGGGCACCAGCGGTAACGTGAAAAATCCGCTCTGTTCAGCCAGTGATAAATATTGCTATCGCGATAACAGCTACAAACAAGCGGGATCTATCGACGGCAGTCAGATGTTCCACGGCCCGGCCTCACTGTTTGGCGGCGTGGAATACCAGACGCCCTGGCAACCGCTGCGCCTGAAACTGGAGTATGAAGGTAATAATTATCAGCAGGATTTTGCCGGGAAGCTGGAGCAAAAAAGTAAGTTTAACGTCGGGGCGATTTATCGCGTTACCGATTGGGCCGACGTTAACCTTAGCTATGAACGTGGCAACACCTTTATGTTTGGCGTCACGCTGCGCACCAACTTTAACGATCTGCGCCCGTCCTACAACGATAACGCCCGACCGAAATACCAGCCGCAACCGCAGGATGCCATTTTGCAGCACTCGGTGGTGGCGAATCAGTTAACGCTGTTGAAATACAATGCCGGACTGGCCGATCCGCAGATCCAGGCGAAAGGCGATACGCTGTATGTCACCGGCGAGCAGGTGAAATATCGTGATTCGCGCGAAGGGATCATCCGTGCTAATCGGATCGTGATGAACGATCTGCCTGATGGGATCAAAACGATCCGCATTACGGAAAATCGCCTTAACATGCCGCAGGTGACGACGGAAACCGATGTCGCCAGCCTGAAAAATCATCTCGCCGGAGAGCCGTTGGGCCACGAAACGAAGCTGGCGCAAAAACGCGTCGAGCCAGTGGTTCCGAAGTCCACCGAGCAGGGCTGGTATATCGACAAATCGCGCTTTGATTTTCATATTGATCCGGTGCTGAACCAGTCGGTCGGTGGCCCGGAAAACTTTTACATGTATCAGCTGGGCGTGATGGGAACGGCGGATTTGTGGCTGACGGACCATCTGCTGACCACCGGCAGCCTGTTTGCTAACCTTGCCAACAACTACGACAAGTTTAACTACACCAATCCACCGCAGGACTCGCACTTACCGCGCGTGCGTACCCATGTGCGCGAGTATGTGCAGAATGATGTCTATGTGAATAACCTGCAAGCCAACTACTTCCAGCATCTGGGCAACGGCTTCTACGGTCAGGTCTACGGAGGTTATCTCGAAACCATGTTTGGCGGCGTGGGAGCAGAAGTGTTGTATCGCCCGCTGGATAGTAACTGGGCGTTTGGTCTGGATGCCAACTACGTTAAACAGCGCGACTGGCGTAGCGCAAAAGATATGATGAAATTCACCGATTACAGCGTGAAAACCGGACATCTGACCGCGTACTGGACGCCATCTTTCGCCCAGGACGTGTTAGTGAAAGCGAGCGTCGGGCAGTATCTGGCTGGGGATAAAGGCGGCACGCTGGAGATCGCCAAACGCTTTGATAGCGGCGTGGTGGTGGGGGGCTATGCCACGATCACGAATGTTTCGAAAGAGGAGTACGGCGAAGGGGACTTCACCAAAGGCGTGTATGTCTCTGTACCGCTGGATCTCTTCTCGTCTGGCCCGACACGCAGCCGTGCGGCGATTGGCTGGACGCCGCTGACGCGTGACGGTGGTCAGCAACTTGGGCGTAAGTTCCAGTTGTATGATATGACCAGCGACCGTAGCGTCAATTTCCGCTAAGTCATGGGAAAGGTGCCAGTTTTCGCACTCACTGGCACCTTCATTCTTAATGGCCTGTCGAGCCATCAGGAACGCAGTTCACCCCCGGTTTGCGATCTGGTGTGTAAAGGCGAAAACATTCTGTCTTCCTGTCCGTCGATATCGGTTGCAGGTCTGGTTGCCTGAGCGACTGGGCCATCATTGGGCTGGAGACATTGCTTTGCGGTAGGTCGGCTTTATCAGCAGTACCGAGCGGACCAGCATAAGCAGGAAGAACAGAGACTGATAACATCAAAGCAGCAAAATAAGGCTTCATTTTTACCACCTTTATCAGGTTACGTTTCATTTGTTCCAGAGGAACATTGTCGATTTTTCGCGCATTGCTGGTGGCAGGGAATCACCTGAATGGGTGATTTTTTTGGGCTGTGTGTTTTGCCAGATGAGACATTGATGGGAGATGCCCACTTAATTGAGCTGAACAAAACATACACAAAAAATATAGATCTCCGTCACATTTTTGCGTTATACAGGAAGCTCGCCACTGTGAAGGAGGTACTGCTATGACGTCACTCTCTCGTCCGCGCGTGGAGTTTATCTCCACCATTTTGCAGACCGTACTCAATCTTGGCCTGTTGTGCCTCGGCCTGATTTTGGTTGTCTTCCTCGGCAAAGAAACGGTGCATCTGGCTGATGTGCTGTTCGCGCCAGAACAAACCAGTAAATATGAGCTGGTAGAAGGGCTGGTGGTTTACTTTCTCTATTTCGAATTTATCGCGCTGATTGTGAAGTACTTTCAGTCCGGTTTTCACTTCCCGCTACGTTACTTTGTCTATATTGGGATCACCGCCATTGTGCGCTTGATCATCGTCGATCATAAATCGCCACTGGATGTGTTGATCTACTCGGCAGCGATCCTGTTACTGGTGATCACCCTGTGGTTGTGTAATTCGAAACGGCTGAAGCGGGAGTAAAAAAAGGCGCTCCGTGGAGCGCCGAATAACAGTCACAAGTTGGGATAACGTAAGTTGAGGGTGCAGCGGCATAACATTGGCAGAACAACATCTTTAACCTTTCACACCACCTGCCGTCAGGCCGTTGACCAGCCAGCGTTGAGCCAGCAAGAAGACGATGGTGATCGGTAATGCAGACATCACGGCAGCGGCGGCAAAGTCACCCCACAGGTAGTTTTGCGGGTTGAGGTATTGCTGCATCCCCACGGCCAGGGTGTAGCTGTTTACGTCACGCAGTAATAGCGACGCGACCGGAACTTCAGTAATGGCAGCGATAAACGACAGGATGAACACAACCGCCAGAATCGGTACTGACAGCGGCAACAGGACAAGGCGGAAGGCCTGCCACGGTGTCGCACCATCCAGCGCCGCCGCTTCTTCCAGCGAACTGTCGATGGTTTCGAAATAACCTTTGATGGTCCAGACATGCAGCGCAATCCCGCCCAGATACGCGAAAATTACGCCGCCGTGAGTATTCAGGCCAATGAATGGAATGTACTCACCCAGACGATCAAACAACGCATACAACGCGACCAGTGAAAGTACTGCCGGGAACATCTGGAAAATCAGCATTCCTTTCAGCAGCGTCGCTTTGCCTGGAAAGCGCATACGGGCGAAAGCGTAGGCGCAGGTGGTGGAGAGCGCCACAATGCCAATCGCGGAAATCCCGGCGACCTTTACCGAGTTCCACAGCCACAGCAGTACCGGGAATGGCGGTGGCGTAATGCGACCATCAGCCTGTTCCACGCTAAAACCTAACGCCAGTTTCCAGTGATCCCAGGAGATTTGCTCCGGGATCAGACTACCGGTCGCGAAGTTCCCCTGACGCAGCGAGATGGCGACGACCATCAGCAGCGGGAACATAATTGCCGCGATAAAAAGTAGCAGTAGCAGGTGAGTAATAAACAAACGTGCTTTTTGCGATTTCGGTTGGACCATTGCCATTTTTGTTATCTCCCTTAATCAAACTTCATTCGCGTGGCTTTCAGGTTCACTATCGCCAGCGCGCCCACCAGCAGGAAGATCAGCGTGGCAATTGCTGCTGCCAGACCGAAGTCCTGACCCCCGCCGCCTTCAAAAGCGATACGGTAGGTGTAGTTAACAAGCAGGTCGGTATAACCGGCTGGCGTGGTCGTGCCAAGACGATCCGGGCCGCCGTTGGTTAACAGTTGAATCAGCACGAAGTTGTTAAAGTTAAAGGCAAAGCTGGCGATCATCAGCGGTGTCAGCGGTTTAATCAGCAGCGGCAGCGTAATCTTAAAGAAGTTCTGGAATGGACCTGCACCATCCATTGCTGAGGCTTCATACAAATCGTCCGGAATCGCTTTCAGCAAGCCCATGCAGAGGATCATCATGTACGGATAACCCAGCCAGGTGTTGACGATAATCAGCATCGTGCGGGCGGTGGTCGGATCGCTGAACCAGGCGGGCTTCACGCCAAACAGCGCGCTCAACATCATGTTGATTTCACCGAAACTCTGGTTAAACAACCCTTTGAAAATCAAGATTGAAATGAACGATGGCACCGCGTAGGGCAGAATCAGCAGGACGCGATAGACCGCTTTGCCGCGCAACGCTTCCCACTGCACCAGACACGCCAGAACCATGCCGACCGCCACCGTTAAAAAGACAGTGATCAGCGAGAACACCACGGTCCAGACGAAAATGGCGAGGAACGGTTTCTGAATGCCTTCGTCGGTAAAGACGCGGGTAAAGTTTTTCCAGCCGGTGGTCACGGTGTAACCGGGGCTTAACTTTTCATCACCCCAGTTGCCATCGGCGGTAATGGACTGGTAAAAGCCAATTTGGTTATTCGGACGATATTTCACGCCGCTCTGATTATTCGTCAACGTGCCGTCACCGTCGAGTGTGTAGAGCGGTTGCGTGCCAGAAAACTGGCGCAGGGAGCTCATCATCACTTTGTTGCCATCCGGCAGAATGGCGGTAATGTCACTCAGTGCCTGACGATTCTGGGTAATCACGCGCAGATTCGCGCGCTCGCCTTCAGGCTGCGTGGCGCTTTCTTTCAATTGCAGTTTTTGCTCGCCGCCAAATTTGAAAGCGTCGGAGAGGTAATTTTTGCCGGTTTCGCCGTCGCTGAGCGCCAGTTGCCACTCATCGCCCGCCGGATAAAGACCAAAATTATAGATTTTGCCTGCTTGCCAGGAGCGATCTAGCAACACTTCCTGCGCACGTTCAAAAGTCAGCTGGTTAGTGCTGCTGTAGTTGGTGAAGGCAATGGCGATGGTGCAGACCAGAGGGAAGAGGACGAATAATCCCATTCCAGCCATTCCCGGGTAAACATAGCGCCAGGCGTAGGCTTTACGATTGGCGAAAATATACAGCCCCGCTGAGCTCAATATCAGCGTGGTAATGGCGAACAGGTATTCCCCTTGTGCGTACATTAAAACAACAAGGTAACCCACCAGCAGGCCGAGCAGACCTAACACTGACCATTTCAGCGCGTCGCTTTGCCACCAATGTTTCTTTTTAATGACATCCATGGGGTTCTTCCTCATTCCAGGACGGATAAGGCTTTCATACCTTATCCGACAACAACTGCCTGATGCGACGCTGACGCGTCTTATCAGGCCTACATACGTTTCAATTTCGTAGGCCGGATAAGGCGTTCACGCCGCATCCGGCATTTCACAGCATTACTTGGTGATACGAGTCTGTGCATCTTTCAGCGCAGCATCCACAGTCTGACGACCGCTGGCGGCGTTGATCACCGCAGTACGCACGGCATACCAGAAAGCGGACATCTGCGGGATGTTCGGCATAATTTCACCTTTCTGAGCGTTATCCATGGTGGCGGCAATACGTGGATCTTTCGCAAGTTCATCCTGATAGGACTTCAGCGCTACTGCACCCAGCGGTTTGTCTTTATTGACCGCTTCCAGACCTTCGTCAGTCAGCAGATAGTTTTCGAGGAACTCTTTCGCCAGCTCTTTGTTCGGACTGGCGGCGTTAATACCTGCGCTCAGCACGCCAACGAACGGTTTAGATGGTTGACCTTTGAAGGTCGGCAGTACCGTTACACCATAATTCACTTTACTGGTGTCGATGTTGGACCATGCCCACGGGCCGTTGATAGTCATCGCTGTTTCGCCTTTATTAAAGGCAGCTTCTGCGATGGAGTAATCGGTGTCTGCATTCATGTGTTTGTTTTTAATCAGATCAACCAGGAAGGTTAGACCCGCTTTCGCGCCAGCGTTATCCACGCCTACGTCTTTAATGTCGTACTTGCCATTTTCATACTTGAACGCATAACCCCCGTCAGCCGCAATTAGCGGCCAGGTGAAGTATGGTTCTTGCAGGTTGAACATCAGCGCGCTCTTACCTTTCGCTTTCAGTTCTTTATCCAGCGCCGGGATCTCTTCCCAGGTTTTTGGCGGGTTCGGCAGCAGATCTTTGTTATAAATCAGTGATAACGCTTCGACAGCGATCGGGTAAGCAATCAGCTTGCCGTTGTAACGTACGGCATCCCAGGTAAACGGATACAGCTTGTCCTGGAACGCTTTGTCCGGGGTGATTTCAGCCAACAGGCCAGATTGAGCGTAACCACCAAAGCGGTCGTGCGCCCAGAAGATAATGTCAGGGCCATCGCCAGTTGCCGCAACCTGAGGGAATTTCTCTTCCAGTTTATCCGGATGCTCAACGGTGACTTTAATTCCGGTATCTTTCTCGAATTTCTTACCGACTTCAGCGAGACCGTTATAGCCTTTATCGCCGTTAATCCAGATTACCAGTTTACCTTCTTCGATTTTGGCGAGAGCCGAGGCGGAAAACATCATCGTCGTTAATGCGGATAATGCGAGGATGCGTGCACCTGTTTTTATTTTCATAATCTATGGTCCTTGTTGGTGAAGTGCTCGTGAAAACACCTAAACGGACTCTAGTTTCTTTATACGGCAACCTCTTTCCATCCTCCTTGCCCCTACGCCCCATCGTTGCTTTGTGTGATCTCTGTTACAGAATTGGCGGTAATGTGGAGATGCGCACATAAAATCGCCATGATTTTTGCAAGCAACATCACGAAATTCCTTACATGACCTCGGTTTAGTTCACAGAAGCCGCGTTCTCATCCTCCCGCCTCCTCCCCCATAAAAAAGCCAGGGGGTGGAGGATTTAAGCCATCTCCTGATGACGCATAGTCAGCCCATCATGAATGTTGCTGTCGATGACAGGTTGTTACAAAGGGAGAAGGGCATGGCGAGCGTACAGCTGCAAAATGTAACGAAAGCCTGGGGCGAGGTCGTGGTATCGAAAGATATCAATCTCGATATCCATGAAGGTGAATTCGTGGTGTTTGTCGGACCGTCTGGCTGCGGTAAATCGACTTTACTGCGCATGATTGCCGGGCTTGAGACGATCACCAGCGGCGACCTGTTCATCGGTGAGAAACGGATGAATGACACTCCGCCTGCAGAACGCGGCGTTGGTATGGTGTTTCAGTCTTACGCGCTCTATCCCCACCTGTCAGTAGCAGAAAACATGTCATTTGGCCTGAAACTGGCTGGCGCGAAAAAAGAAGTGATTAACCAGCGAGTTAACCAGGTTGCGGAAGTGCTGCAACTGGCGCATTTGCTGGATCGCAAACCGAAAGCGCTCTCCGGTGGTCAGCGTCAGCGTGTGGCGATTGGCCGTACGCTGGTGGCCGAGCCAAGCGTATTTTTGCTCGATGAACCGCTCTCCAACCTCGATGCTGCACTGCGTGTGCAAATGCGTATCGAAATCTCCCGTCTGCATAAACGCCTGGGCCGCACAATGATTTACGTCACCCACGATCAGGTCGAAGCGATGACGCTGGCCGACAAAATCGTGGTGCTGGACGCTGGTCGCGTGGCGCAGGTTGGGAAACCGCTGGAGCTGTATCACTATCCGGCAGACCGTTTTGTCGCCGGATTTATCGGTTCGCCAAAGATGAACTTCCTGCCAGTAAAAGTGACCTCCACCGCAATCGATCAAGTGCAGGTGGAGCTGCCGATGCCAAATCGTCAGCAAGTCTGGCTACCTGTTGAAAGCCGTGATGTCCAGGTGGGAGCCAATATGTCGCTGGGTATTCGCCCGGAACATCTACTGCCGAGTGATATCGCTGACGTCATCCTTGAGGGTGAAGTTCAGGTCGTCGAGCAACTCGGCAACGAAACCCAAATCCATATCCAGATCCCTTCCATTCGTCAAAACCTGGTGTACCGCCAGAACGACGTGGTGTTGGTAGAAGAAGGTGCCACATTCGCTATCGGCCTGCCGCCAGAGCGTTGCCATCTGTTCCGTGAGGATGGCACTGCATGTCGTCGACTGCATAAGGAGCCGGGCGTTTAAGCACCCCACAAAACACACAAAGCCTGTCACAGGTGATGTGAAAAAAGAAAAGCAATGACTCAGGAGATAGAATGATGATTACTCTGCGCAAACTTCCTCTGGCGGTTGCCGTCGCAGCGGGCGTAATGTCTGCTCAGGCAATGGCTGTTGATTTCCACGGCTATGCACGTTCCGGTATTGGCTGGACAGGTAGCGGCGGCGAACAACAGTGTTTCCAGACTACCGGTGCTCAAAGTAAATACCGTCTTGGCAACGAATGTGAAACTTATGCTGAATTAAAATTGGGTCAGGAAGTGTGGAAAGAGGGCGATAAGAGCTTCTATTTCGACACTAACGTGGCCTATTCCGTCGCGCAACAGAATGACTGGGAAGCTACCGATCCGGCCTTCCGTGAAGCAAACGTGCAGGGTAAAAACCTGATCGAATGGCTGCCAGGCTCCACCATCTGGGCAGGTAAGCGCTTCTACCAACGTCATGACGTTCATATGATCGACTTCTACTACTGGGATATTTCTGGTCCTGGTGCCGGTCTGGAAAACATCGATGTTGGCTTCGGTAAACTCTCTCTGGCAGCAACCCGCTCCTCTGAAGCGGGTGGTTCTTCCTCTTTCGCCAGCAACAATATTTATGACTATACCAACGAAACCGCGAACGACGTTTTCGATGTGCGTTTAGCGCAGATGGAAATCAACCCGGGCGGCACATTAGAACTGGGTGTCGACTACGGTCGTGCCAACCTGCGTGATAACTATCGTCTGGTTGATGGCGCATCGAAAGACGGCTGGTTATTCACTGCTGAACATACTCAGAGTGTCCTGAAGGGTTTTAACAAGTTTGTTGTTCAGTACGCTACTGACTCGATGACCTCGCAGGGTAAAGGTCTGTCGCAGGGTTCTGGCGTCGCGTTTGATAACGAAAAATTTGCCTACAATATCAATAACAACGGTCACATGCTGCGTATCCTCGACCACGGTGCGATCTCCATGGGCGACAACTGGGACATGATGTACGTGGGTATGTACCAGGATATCAACTGGGATAACGACAACGGCACCAAGTGGTGGACCGTCGGTATTCGCCCGATGTACAAGTGGACGCCAATCATGAGCACCGTGATGGAAATCGGCTACGACAACGTCGAATCCCAGCGCACCGGCGACAAGAACAATCAGTACAAAATTACCCTTGCACAACAATGGCAGGCTGGCGACAGCATCTGGTCACGCCCGGCTATTCGTGTCTTCGCAACCTACGCCAAGTGGGATGAGAAATGGGGTTATGACTACACCGGTAGCTCTTCAACCAACCCATACTACGGCAAGGCTGTGTCGGCTGATTTCAACGGCGGTAGCTTCGGTCGTGGCGACAGCGACGAGTGGACCTTCGGTGCCCAGATGGAAATCTGGTGGTAATAGCAAAACCTGGGCCGGATAAGGTGCTTGCGCCGCATCCGGCAACCAATGCCTGATGCGACGCTGTTGCGTCTTATCAGGCCTACAACTGCTGCCGAAAGTAGGCCGGATAAGGCGTTTACGCCGCATCCGGCATAAAAACAGCTTTAAGGGGCGAAAGCCCCTCTGATTATCGGGTTTAGCGCGCTATTGCCTGGCTACCGCTGAGCTCCAGATTTTGAGGTGAAAACAATGAAAATGAATAAAAGTCTCATCGCTCTCTGTTTATCAGCAGGGTTGCTGGCAAGCGCACCTGGAATCAGCCTTGCCGATGTTAACTACGTACCGCAAAACACCAGCGACGCGCCAGCCATTCCATCTGCCGCGCTGCAACAACTCACCTGGACACCGGTCGATCAATCTAAAACCCAGACTACTCAACTGTCGACCGGCGGCCAACAACTGAATGTCCCTGGCATCAGTGGTCCGGTTGCTGCGTACAGCGTCCCGGCAAACATTGGTGAACTGACACTGACGCTGACCAGCGAAGTGAACAAACAAACCAGCGTATTTGCGCCGAATGTGCTGATTCTTGATCAGAACATGACTCCATCAGCCTTCTTCCCCAGCAGTTATTTCACCTACCAGGAACCCGGCGTGATGAGTGCAGATCGGCTGGAAGGCGTTATGCGCCTGACACCGGCGTTGGGGCAGCAAAAACTTTATGTTCTGGTCTTTACCACGGAAAAAGATCTCCAGCAGACGACTCAACTGCTCGACCCGGCTAAAGCCTATGCCAAAGGCGTCGGTAACTCGATCCCGGATATTCCCGATCCGGTTGCTCGTCATACCACCGATGGCTTACTGAAACTGAAAGTGAAAACGAACTCCAGCTCCAGCGTGTTGGTAGGACCACTATTTGGTTCTTCCGCTCCAGCTCCGGTTACGGTAGGCAACACGGCGGCACCAGCTGTGGCTGCACCCGCTCCGGCACCGGTGAAGAAAAGCGAGCCGATGCTCAACGACACGGAAAGTTATTTTAATACCGCGATCAAAAACGCTGTCGCGAAAGGTGATGTTGATAAGGCGTTAAAACTGCTTGATGAAGCTGAACGCCTGGGGTCGACATCTGCCCGTTCCACCTTTATCAGCAGTGTAAAAGGCAAGGGGTAATTACGCCCCACAGTGCTGATTTTGCAACAACTGGTGCGTCTCCTGGCGCACCTTTTTTTCTCCTCCTGTACTATTGTTGCGTTTTTGTTGCGCATTAGTTCACTTAATTTGCTTTACATCTCCCGTAAATATTTTTCTGCGATACAATGCCTTTACGTTATGTAACGGAGAGTTCGGCATGTCACACCCCGCGTTAACGCAACTGCGTGCGCTGCGCTATTTTACAGAGATCCCTGCCCTGGAGCCGCAACTGCTCGACTGGCTGTTGCTGGAAGATTCCATGACAAAACGTTTTGAACAGCAGGGAAAAACGGTGAGCGTGACGATGATCCGCGAAGGGTTTGTCGAGCAGAATGAAATCCCCGAAGAACTGCCACTGCTGCCGAAAGAGTCTCGTTACTGGTTACGTGAAATTTTGTTATGTGCCGATGGTGAACCGTGGCTTGCCGGTCGTACCGTCGTTCCTGTGTCAACGTTAAGCGGGCCGGAGCTGGCGTTACAAAAATTAGGTAAAACGCCGTTAGGACGCTATCTGTTCACATCATCGACATTAACCCGGGACTTTATTGAGATAGGCCGTGATGCCGGACTGTGGGGGCGACGTTCCCGCCTGCGATTAAGCGGTAAACCGCTGTTGCTAACAGAACTGTTTTTACCGGCGTCACCGTTGTACTAAGAGGAAAAAAATATGGAGTGGAGTCTGACGCAGAATAAGCTGCTGGCGTTTCATCGCTTAATGCGTACGGATAAGCCAATTGGCGCGTTACTGCTGCTCTGGCCAACATTATGGGCGTTGTGGGTGGCGACACCGGGCGTTCCCCAGCTCTGGATCCTGGCGGTGTTTGTCGCGGGCGTCTGGCTGATGCGCGCTGCTGGTTGCGTGGTGAATGATTATGCTGACCGCAAGTTTGATGGTCATGTTAAGCGCACGGCGAACCGACCACTTCCCAGCGGCGCGGTAACGGAGAAAGAGGCGCGCGCGCTGTTTGTAGTGCTGGTACTGATTTCATTTTTACTGGTGCTGACGCTGAATACGATGACTATTCTGTTGTCGATTGCCGCGCTGGCGCTGGCGTGGGTATACCCGTTTATGAAGCGGTATACCCATCTACCGCAAGTGGTGCTGGGCGCGGCGTTTGGCTGGTCGATTCCAATGGCTTTTGCCGCTGTGAGTGAGTCGGTGCCATTGAGTTGCTGGTTAATGTTCCTCGCCAATATTCTCTGGGCGGTGGCTTACGACACGCAGTATGCGATGGTTGACCGCGATGATGATGTGAAGATTGGCATTAAATCCACCGCAATCCTGTTCGGCCAATACGATAAATTGATTATTGGTATTTTGCAGATTGGCGTACTAGCGCTGATGGCGATCATCGGTGAGTTAAATGGCTTAGGCTGGGGATATTACTGGTCAATTCTGGTAGCTGGCGCGCTGTTTGTTTATCAACAAAAACTGATTGCCAACCGCGAGCGTGAAGCCTGCTTTAAAGCATTTATGAATAATAACTATGTTGGTCTGGTACTGTTTTTAGGGCTGGCAATGAGTTACTGGCATTTCTGATGATGTAAAAAAGCCGGATGATCATCCGGCTTTCTTCTGGGTTGCCTGATGCGCTGCGCTTCTCAGGCCTACACAACATATCGCAATTTATTGAATTTGCAGATCATGGTAGGCCGAATAAGGCGTTTGCGTCGCATCCGGCAATTCTCACTGATTACCCTTCGCCCTGCGTCGCACTCTCAATCGTCAAACGCACGTCTGATGTAATCAACTCCGCCAGCAACTGATACACCTTCATCGTTTCTGCCGGTTCGGCGTCGCCGCTATCGCTGATATACCCTTCATCACGCAGTGTCAGCACCAGAGAACTGAACACCGCCTTGTCGAAGAACTCCGGCGCGTTGATACCGTGCAGCACGGAGAGACGTTGCGCGACGGTGCGGCTCTCTTTCTCCAGCGTACCGCGGTTGATCGACGGGTTGGCACTCAACAGCCAGAAGGTGATGGCATAACGTTGCAGCGTTTCGCGCGCGCCTGCGGCCAGCAGCTGTAGCGTGCGAGAATGCGCCGGGTTGATATGCAACTCATCATCTTGCAGGGTAATCAGCCCCTGACGTTGCATCTCATTTGCCAGCGCATCAATAACGTCCGGTAACTCGTCGCGATCCCAGCGCAGGAACAGCTCCGCTTTCAGCATTGGGTAAAGCACATTGACGTGCTCCATCAATACGTCGCGGGAGATGTGGCGATGCTGGGTGACAATTGCCGCCATCAGCGAAGGCAGCACCAACATATGTGCAATGTTGTTGCGATAGTAGGTCATCAGCACCGCTTGCTCGCGCGGCAGAATGATGATGTCGCCGATAGTGTCTTTCTCAACTTCAAACTTGTTCATTTGCAGCGCGTGATCGATAAGCTCGCTGGCGCTGGCTGAAGGAACGGTAGAGTCCGTGGAGTAAGGTACGTTGCGCATCAGATCCAGGTAGCAGTTGAGTTGCTCGGTTAACTGCTCGCGGGTGAGTGAGCGCTGACGTGACGCCAGAAGCGCAGTACAGCACAGGTTCATGGCGTTTGCCGCGCCTGCGTTGTTAATGCGTACCATCAGATCGGCAGCAATATTATTGACCGTCGGCGTTAACCAGGCCGGACGCACCGCTTCGATGGGATCGATAGATTCACGCCAGTCTGGTACGTGCTGGTTAAGGTAGGTCATCAACGGCATTGGTTCACCGAAGTTGACGTAACCCTGACCGAGATTACGCAGCTTGCTTAAACCACGCAGCATCTGCGGCAGGCTCTCTTTCTCTTTCGTCGCACCGCGCAGTTCTTTGGCGTAAGTACCCACTTCCATGACGTGCTCATAACCGATATAGATCGGAATCAGCGTAATCGGACGAGTGCCGCCACGCAGCATCGCCTGAATGGTCATCGACAGCGTACCGGTTTTCGGATCCAGCAAACGCCCCGTACGGGAACGACCGCCTTCCACGAAATACTCGACGGAATAACCACGGCTGAACAGTTCGCCGAGATACTCACGGAAAACGGTGGAATAAAGTTTATTGCCTTTAAACGTACGGCGAATAAAGAACGCCCCCAGACGGCGGAAAATCGGCCCGGCCGGCCAGAAGTTCAGGTTGATCCCGGCGGCGATATGCGGCGGCACCAGCCCCTGGTGATACAGCACGTAAGAAAGCAGCAGGTAGTCCATGTGACTGCGGTGGCAAGGCACATACACTAGCTCATGGCCGTCGTGGGCCAGCTGGCGAACGCGCTCGGCGTTATGGACGTTGATACCCTGGTAAAGTCGGTTCCAGGTGAAGCCCAGAATGCGGTCAGTCAGGCGGATCATCTCGTAAGAGAAATTCGCCGCAATCTCTTCCATCAGCGCAATCGCGTTCTGCTGCGCTTTTTCATGGGAGATTTTTTTGCTGCGTGCTTCATCTTCTACCGCTTTCGCAATGGCGCGGGAGGCGAGCAGCTTATTAAACAGATCCTGACGAGCAGGCAGACGTGGACCCACGGCAGCCAGACGTTGACGGGCAAAGTGCATACGTGCTACGCGCGCCAGTTTCTGAGCGATAGTTTTATCCGTGCCGTGTTCATCCGCCATACGGCGCAGCGAAACTGACGGCGAGAAACGCACAAAACTGTCGCGACCGAGCCACAGTACAGCGAAAAATTTCTGTACGCCGTTAAGCATACGCAGCGGCGGGTTCACTTCGCCTTTTTCACGCCCCGGCGCGCGACCAAACATCACCGATACAGGCACCATCTGCACATCCAGATTTGGGTTGCTGCGGTGCAAATCGAGATAGTCGTGGAACAGCTTAATAGACTCTTCTTTCGGCGTGTAATAGGTGAACACACGCGGCCCGCCGTGAATGAACACATAGCGCGGCAGTAGCGTGCCGTCGATTTCCAGCGGCTCTAACGGGTCAGGCAGGTCATGTGCCAGACACTGGGCGCGCAACGTCAGCAAGTCAGCTTTCGAGTTGTACGGCAAAACGTACATAATTGGACGAGAGGTATCCAGCCCCAGTTCCGGGGCAGGATCCGCCGGAATAGACTTGCTTTTTACCAGGATGCTTAATGGTAAATTCAGTAATTTGTAGTAAATTCGTGGCCAGCCGGACATAAACGATGTAAAGCCTCTGGTTAATAATGCAAATGCGCGGCAAGGATAGCAGAAAGTCATGGGAAATTCTGTGGTATCCGCTCATGTTTCGCGCGGCGTTACTCAAACCCGAATCATCGGATTTAACGGTACACTGATATTGACGCTCATAATGTAAAAAGGTTCTTTCAATGGCCAATAATACCACTGGATTCACCCGAATTATCAAAGCTGCTGGCTATTCCTGGAAAGGTTTACGCGCTGCATGGATCAACGAAGCGGCATTCCGTCAGGAAGGTGTAGCGGTATTGTTAGCGGTGGTTATCGCCTGCTGGCTGGATGTGGACGCGATTACCCGCGTGCTGCTTATCAGCTCCGTGATGCTGGTGATGATTGTGGAAATTCTCAATAGCGCCATCGAAGCTGTGGTTGACCGAATTGGCTCTGAATACCATGAGCTTTCCGGACGCGCTAAAGATATGGGATCTGCCGCAGTGCTGATTGCCATTATCGTCGCCGTGATTACCTGGTGCATCCTGTTATGGTCGCATTTTGGATAACCCTTCCAGATTTCGATAAATCTCTGGTTTATTGTGCAGTTTATGGTTCCAAAATCGCCTTTTGCTGTATATACTCACAGCATAACTGTATATACACCCAGGGGGCGGAATGAAAGCGTTAACGGCCAGGCAACAAGAGGTGTTTGATCTCATCCGTGATCACATCAGCCAGACAGGTATGCCGCCGACGCGTGCGGAAATCGCGCAGCGTTTGGGGTTCCGTTCCCCAAACGCGGCTGAAGAACATCTGAAGGCGCTGGCACGCAAAGGCGTTATTGAAATTGTTTCCGGCGCATCACGCGGGATTCGTTTATTGCAGGAAGAGGAAGAAGGGTTGCCGCTGGTAGGTCGTGTGGCTGCCGGTGAACCGCTTCTGGCGCAACAGCATATTGAAGGTCATTATCAGGTCGATCCTTCCTTGTTCAAGCCGAATGCTGATTTCCTGCTGCGTGTCAGCGGGATGTCGATGAAAGATATCGGCATTATGGATGGCGATTTGCTGGCAGTGCATAAAACTCAGGATGTACGTAACGGTCAGGTCGTTGTCGCACGTATTGATGACGAAGTTACCGTTAAACGCCTGAAAAAACAGGGCAATAAAGTCGAACTGTTGCCAGAAAACAGCGAGTTTAAACCAATTGTCGTTGACCTTCGTCAGCAGAGCTTCACCATTGAGGGGCTGGCGGTTGGGGTTATTCGCAACGGCGACTGGCTGTAACATATCTCTGAGACCGCGATGCCGCCTGGCGTCGCGGTTTGTTTTTCATCTCTCTTCATCAGGCTTGTCTGCATGGCATTCCTCACTTCATCTGATAAAGCACTCTGGCATCTCGCCTTACCCATGATTTTCTCCAATATCACCGTTCCGTTGCTGGGACTGGTCGATACGGCGGTAATTGGTCATCTTGATAGTCCGGTTTATTTGGGCGGCGTGGCGGTTGGTGCAACGGCGACCAGCTTTCTCTTTATGTTGTTGCTGTTTTTACGCATGAGCACCACCGGGCTGACTGCGCAGGCTTATGGTGCCAAAAATCCTCAGGCACTAGCCCGTGCGCTGGTGCAACCGTTGCTGTTGGCGTTGGGGGCCGGGGCGTTAATTGCGCTGCTGCGTACGCCGATTATCGATCTGGCGCTGCATATTGTTGGCGGTAGTGAAGCAGTCCTGGAACAGGCGCGACGCTTTCTTGAAATCCGCTGGTTAAGCGCACCGGCGTCGCTGGCGAATCTGGTATTACTTGGTTGGTTACTCGGCGTGCAATATGCCCGTGCGCCAGTAATTTTGTTAGTGGTCGGCAATATCCTCAACATTGTGCTGGATGTCTGGCTGGTGATGGGGCTGCATATGAACGTGCAGGGCGCGGCTCTGGCGACGGTTATTGCGGAATATGCAACATTGCTGATTGGTCTGCTAATGGTGCGTAAAATTCTCAAACTACGCGGAATCTCCGGCGAAATGCTGAAAACAGCCTGGCGAGGAAACTTCCGTCACTTGCTGGCGCTTAACCGCGATATCATGCTGCGCTCGCTGTTGCTGCAACTCTGTTTCGGCGCGATCACTGTACTTGGCGCGCGACTGGGGAGTGACATTATCGCTGTTAACGCGGTTCTGATGACGCTACTCACCTTTACCGCCTATGCGCTGGATGGTTTTGCCTACGCGGTTGAAGCACATTCCGGTCAGGCATACGGTGCGCGCGACGGTAGTCAATTGCTGGATGTCTGGCGGGCAGCGTGCCGCCAGTCGGGGATCGTAGCGTTACTGTTTTCGGTGGTTTATTTGCTGGCAGGGGAACACATCATTGCGTTGCTGACGTCGTTAACCCAGATTCAGCAGCTGGCTGACCGCTATCTTATCTGGCAGGTGATTTTGCCGTTGGTCGGCGTCTGGTGTTATCTGCTGGACGGCATGTTTATAGGCGCAACGCGTGCCGCCGAAATGCGTAACAGTATGGCGGTGGCCGCCGCAGGTTTTGCGCTGACGCTCCTTACGCTGCCGTGGCTGGGGAATCATGGTTTGTGGCTGGCGTTAACCGTCTTTCTGGCGTTACGCGGGCTTTCTCTGGCGGCTATCTGGCGGCGTCACTGGCGTAACGATACCTGGTTTGTCGCAACGTGACGGTTAAAAATTCTGAATAAATAATCCTAAGCCAAATTGCTGACTACACTTAATCTCACGTTCAGAAGAAAAGTGAACGTACTCTCATTCACAACCTAACGATGAGGTCTTGATTATGAATAAAGATGAAGCCGGCGGTAACTGGAAACAGTTTAAAGGTAAAGTGAAAGAGCAATGGGGCAAACTGACCGATGATGATATGACGATCATTGAAGGAAAACGTGATCAGTTAGTGGGTAAAATCCAGGAACGCTACGGTTATCAGAAAGATCAGGCAGAAAAAGAGGTTGATAGTTGGGAAAAACGCCATGATTACCGCTGGTAATTAATCCCTCCTGCCCGACATGTACAAGGATGTACACCCTTTTAGCGAGGTTTCTTTTTCACCTGAATAGAGTGGTCATGATGGCACTGTTCAGGATGACGACACGCTTCTACTTCTACACATGCTGAACATAATCCATGTGCTTCAATAACATTATGCCGCAGGGCAAAACCCATTTTTGCCGCCAGCGTATGCATGATGTCTTCCACGCCTTCAGCACATTCTTCTTTCACCGCGCCGCAGCGATCGCAAATAAACATGGCTGAAGTATGGGTGGGCTGATCGAACAGATGACAGAGCACATAACTGTTGGTGGATTCCACCTTATGCACAAAACCTTGTTCAAGCAGAAACTCCAGCGCGCGATAAACCGTTGGCGGCTTGGCTTGCGGTTCAGCTTCGCGCAGCAAATCAAGCAGATCATAAGCGCTGATAGCGCCATCCTGCAGACTCATCAGGCGCAACACTTCGAGGCGCTGTGGGGTCAGGCGCACATTACGCTGTGCGCAGATTTTTTCAGCCTGCGCTAATAACTCCTGCGTTGTGGTCTTTTCCATTGGGCACCTCGACAGTGGGGTTAAGAATGTCCTTACTTTATCATAGTTCTCACTTAAACGCCGAGAACAGGGTGTCATGGCTGTCACATTGCCTGATCGCATATTCGTTATGCTATAGTAGCGCCCCCAATTTACCAGATGCTTAAAAAGTCGCCATGCCAGCAGAATCACACACTGTTTATCCCGCTTACCGTTTCTCGATTGCCCCGATGCTTGATAGGATGTATCGTTTTTGAAAAACAACTAGTTATACACTTTGTGGGAGCCTATTGGGAACCTGTTATTCTTAGAAAGCATCATTTGCTCATCACTTCAATTGACCATGATTAAAGCCAGCTATAAACTTGACAAACAAGGTAACTGGTTGCTTAGGCCCAAGTGGGCACACCATAAGAAGCCATGTTGGTGATGAAGTAACCCATGAAGTATCGAGAATAATTACAAAGTCCACTATCTTTGAGGTTTCTTATATGTTTTGCGAAGAAAAAGTAGCTCAAATGGCTGCATACCTACTTCTTAAGCGAGGTGGGCGCATGGCATATCTGAAATTGATGAAGCTGCTCTATCTGTCTAACCGCAAGTCGATTTTGAAGCATGGCAGGATGATCGGCGAAGATAGCCTTTACTCTATGAAATTTGGTCCAGTCATGTCGAATACGCTGAACTTGATTCGTGGTAAGGCTGAAGGCATTGGTGACTACTGGTACAACTTGATAGAGACGAACGGGCATGATGTGTTGTTGCGTTCAGATCCGAGGGAAATGGATGCAGACGAGGTCTTTGATGAGTTGAGCCGTGCAGATATCCGGATTTTAGATGAAATCTATTCTCTGTATGGGCATATGAACCGATTTGATCTCGCAAACATGACGCATTTAGAAAGCGTTTGTCCAGAGTGGCACAATCCTGGCAATTCTCGTAAGCCTATAGACCTGAAAGAAATGCTGATCAGTGAGGGTAAAAGCGAGGATGAGGCTAATCGCATAATTGGCAAAATGGAAGAATCTCAGAAACTTAAGGAATTTTCTTTGCAATTATCATGACGGATTATCAGCCATACAGGAAAGGAACTGTGCTTGCCCCAACTGGGCCATGCAATCATCTTCATGTGATTTGTAATGATCCTGTTTATTACCCCGTTAACGATTGTTATTGTGTTTTAGTTGTTAATATTTCTAGTATCAAGGATGGGGTCCCCCACGATCCGTCTTGCGTCTTGAATTCCGGTGATCATCGCTTTATCAAGCATCCAAGTTATGTTGTTTACGCTGAAGCTATAATTTGGCGAGTGGATAACATGGTTAGAAAGCAGCGATCGGGTGAGATTTCTGTTCATGATGATATGCCAGAAGCTACATTCAATAGAATTCTGGACGGTTTTGATATATCTGATGAAGTTACGCCAAAGAACCTTAAATTTAAAAATAAATATTGCGTATCATCTATTGATGATGAGTAAACAACAGGAATTGTTTCGGTATAGCTTCTGGAGTTTTCTATGGAAGATCAAAAAGCAACCAAGCCACAGCTTAAGTTCGACACAATGAAAGCATTCGCAGGTATGGGTGCTGCTGTTGAAGTTCTGATGAAGGCTGCTCCTAATGCGTTCACTCACGCTACTGTCTCTGGTAAAGAGCAGCAGGGTAAGCTTCGTCGTCGCAAAGCAGCATGATCATAGCTGGTGCTTTTTGAAAACCCGCCTTTAGGCGGGTTTTTTCTTTAGTGATGTTCTTTGCCCTTCTGTTTGCTTGTTCTGACCTGTTCCCACTCGATACGTCCTTCTTCTCGTCTTTTGTCTATGTATTCCGCAAGATCCTGAATATTGATGCAACGTTTTGCTTTTTGTGATGTGCCGATGCGATATGTTGGAACGGGCAACTTACAAGCGTTTGCTTTTGCTTCTGCCGTGGCTGGACTCATGCCAAAGTACTTTTGGCTAACTGCTGAGAGTTCAATGTTAGGGGTATTGAATTCAGCCATCAGTAAAAACAAGGTGTTCATAATTTTCTCCATCAAAACCGGCTGCACCCGGGAAAATCATAATTCTGTGCTGGTGGCAGGAATTAATTTCTGCCAGATAGCGGAAACATATTTTGCCTGATGACGGGCATCAACCAGGGCGTTGTGCCGTTCGCCATCGAAAGGCATGTCCATTTTGGGGTCGAATCCGATGGAACGCCCAAGCGTAACGATCGTGCGTACATCGTGGTCATTCCAGTATGCCCACGGGCAGATTTGTCCTGCTCGCTCATAAGCTCCACGTAAAATTACGTTGTCGAAGGTGGCTCCGTTACCCCAGACTTTTAAATATTTCGTATTGTCTGCGTGCCGGTTAATGAAATGATTTAGTTCTGAGAGAGCATCGCTGATCGACAAAGTATCATCAATACAGATTGCAGCTCGTGCTTCAGGGCTTTGTTTCAACCACCACAGGATGGTATCGCCGTCAGGTGTAGCTCCTTGCCCCATAGCACTTTCCAGGCTAACAACCGTATAGAATTCTTGTCCGATGTCTCCGGTTTCTGGAGTGAAGAACACCGCGCCAATGGAAACGATCGGTGCATCCTTATTTTTCCCCATCGTCTCAAGGTCGATCATTAAGTTGTTCATCACTTCACCTCTTGTGATGGTTTTGCTGCAAAATACTCGATACCTTTATCCCAGATAGATTTTATGGTCGACCACGTGACTGGCACTTTAATTTCAATACGTCCGCTTCCGTCACAGGTATCGCAATCATCATCGCCAAAGCATTCCAGGCAGCTTATAAACGTAGTTTCTGAAAATTCACCGGATAGCGCCCCCTTAGCGCCGTTCTCGGCTGTTAGTCTCTTCGGCACCATAACCCAACCATCCGGAGTTACCGGAGAGTTGCCATTTACATCGAAGTTTGGCTCTGCGTCCTGAACCAGGAGGATGTAACCATTCTTGGCAGTATCAAGTTCTGACGCCTCGGTGACGGTGCCGAAATAGCGATTACCTAAATCAGCATCACAAGTACTTACATCAATGGAAACTTCCATGCCTTCGATTAATTCTGGCAAGTTGTAAGCTTGGCTTACAGGTTCGGCTTCCAGCGATGCAAGTGCAATTTCATAAGCACGGCGTTCAATATTGTCTCTCACGTCCAGGCTGCCTATGCGTTCTTTGATTTCTTTAATCAGTTCTTTATTGGTAAATGTGGTCATTATGCTCCAGCCTCCGGTGCTTTTGGCATTACTGCCCAGTGAGTGATATTGACGTTTTCAAGGTCCCCGACCTGAAATGTCCACTGCCATTCTCCGGTTTCTTTTTGTCCCCAGGTGTACCAGAGAGAACGCCAGCCAATTAGCCAGCCTTCTCCGTTAGCATCAAATAACAGAACACTTTCATTTGCTGGTGGCAGTTCAGCTGACACTGGTATTATTTTGTTTTCCAGTGCCGCACATTTAGCTTCAAGCGCATCGAATTTACGTACCAGGTACTCAGCATTTGTTTCGTTCACTTTCAGATCTCGCGGTACACATTTCCCGCGAAGAAACCCTTCCATTTCGAAAACATTCATGCGCATTTGCGTAACTCCGATAACTCGTTAAAACGTTCCATAAACATCCCGTAGGCATGGCTCGGTGCCAGTGGAATCACGTTGAACATCTCTGTTGCCTGGATGCCTTCCAGTACAGGCCAGAAAGAGCCATCATCAAGCCCGAGATCGCGGCGTTCGGTTGCCAGCATGATGAGATCGGCATATTTCACAGGCGTGCTCATAACCGGGGGTAACCCGTATTTCTCACGGATTACGGCATCTATTTTTTCTTCCATCCGTTTATAGTCAGGAAGAAGGCGTTTCAGTGGAGCGGGGATGTCCTGGCAATATGCTTCTGTTGCATCATGCATTAACGCTTCAAAAGCAAATTCCTGCGGTACCAGCTGGCTGCAAAGCACCGCATGCTGGGCGACGCTGTAGAAGTGTGAAAGATGTCCTGCAAAGCGACAGATATTTGAAAGGGAAACTGCGATATCGTTAATCACGATGTCGTCTTTATTTATCTTGTCATAATAAAAATGCTTCCCGGAAAAAGTTTTAATAAATGACATTTCGTTCTCCACGTATATGCGCTGTACCGCGCTGAATTCGGGTAAAAGGAAGCCCTCACCATCCGGTGATTATTGAGTTAATTACGTTTCCATAAATGCCCCCGCAGGGGCATTTGCAGTAATGAAATCAGGCGGTGAAAGTACCAATAAAGGTTTCTACTTTGCTGTCTTTGAATTTCTCAACAAGCAGATCACGAAATTCGTTAGCCATATCTTCCTGCACCGCTTCCAGCTGAATAATGCGCAGAACCAGTACAGGACGATCGCCAGTGATAATGCTGAGGCGTAATTTAAACGGACGTTCTTTCAGACCTTCAAACGGAACGCATTTAAATTCAAATGCCACTGGCATAATGTCTTTGGTCTTCGCTTCGACAGATTCCATCAGGGAGCGTTTGCCGCTGAAGTCATTATCTTCAAAATCAGCGGTCTGGTTTGCTTCAATCGTGATTTTACGGACTGCCGCAGCAGCTTTTGTTGCCTGAATGGCGTCACCATTAGCATCAAAGCCCACAAGGTAGTCGGCCCAGTCTTCAATCCATTCTGCCAGTGACTTCTGGGAGTTACGCTCGCCGTTAACAGACAACAGGGCAGAGAACGGTGCTGTCTTTTTCAGTTTGAGAGTGGCGGTGTTATCTGCGTGACCTGGTTCATCAATAGTACCCAGGTTAAGCACACTGACGGCTCGCATATTATCGGCATCGATAAAGCAGCGGGTGCCTTCATCTGCAAGATCTTTAGAATAACGGGTAAAGTCATCGATGCTGGCAGTGGAAAGCGCACCACGGAAACGGAAGCGATTTAAATTAAATTTTTCCAGATCATGAATGCGGAAATTCTCAGGCAATGCCACAGCATCGGCACCAATCTTACTGATAATTTCATTAACACCCTGAGCAGAAATAAGGGCATGGATTTGATTAATTGCGGTTGAGTCTAAGTTCTGAGACATAATAAGTCCTCACTATATAAAAATATTCAGTGATGAGAGAAATAATCAGTTTATTAAAAACGATATTAATGACCTGCTGCGCGGAGTTTTCCGTCAGGTTCACCGGCAAGAGTCAGTAATTGTCCCTGGTCTTCCTGCAGAATAGTCAGGCGACCACCGCGATTGACATACATCGGCGTTTCGGTGGTGTCTTCTTCGGAAATTTTCCCGCGGTTAGTCGGGCGAACATATGAGAGTTTGTGTTTGATTTTCACACGGTTCTCATCAAACGGTTCGATTTCCAGGTTGAGTGAGACCTTACCTTTGGTTTTCGTGTTCATCACACCGGAAGCGACTTCACTGAGAACTGCGCCGATTTTGGTTTCAAATACGCCGCCGTCCAGCTCCCCGATAAATGCCTGCACATCAGTACTGCGTTCGCTAGCCATTTTGCTGCTCCTCATCATATCGACCCTGTAAGGTCGGTTAGTTTCTCCACAAAACAGAGAAGAACACCTGCGGTGACTGCCGCCCGGATGGATTGGGTTATGAGCCCGTCGTCCGGTGATGCTCTTCTCTGTTTTGTAAAAAGAGCGGTACCAGCCGGAAGCAAGTGTACAAACTGGTACCGCCAAAGCAGTGGCTGTTGTGGTGGGGTTGTCACTCAGGCGTATGGTCAACCTGACAATCCGGTGTCCTCAACGGGGAAAGAGTAACCCCGCCATACTTACCGCCGCGCCATTTCGCGGATTACCACAACGCTGAGAGCACTTAGCCAGTTACGGCACCACACTTTGTCGCGGTTCCATAAATGCCCTCATCGTTGCACCCTGGTCTCTTCCCAGGCGTCAAACCGAATCGCCACGCTGGTTAGGCGTCTTATCAGCATCATCATTGACTTGCACATTCCGGCTACCTGGTTTGTTTGCCCGAGCAAGGAGTGGATTGTCCCCTTTAACGTCCCCAGACCGCTAACGACGCATGTGCCATACGCCGTGTTACAACCAAATTTTGTTAGTACCTTGTTTGTAGGTCTGGAAAGAAAGATAAAATGAAGTTGCGCATTATGCAAGTGTTTTTATTGCGAGATATGCAATTTGGTGGGTAATGAAAAGCCACCTTCTGGTGGCTAATTGATGTTGAGGTAGGGGGTTAATTGTGTCGCTTAAGGGTTTGTGACTGACTGATTAAGACCTTTCCAAAGACCATAAACCGATGTTCGTTTTCGCTGGTAATTCCCCATTCGCGGTAAATCTGATTATCAGAAATTACCAGCAGTTTATCAGGTATCATTTGCAGTCGTTTGACGTAAATTTTATCATCAAAACCAAATACATATATACCATCCCCATCAAACTGATTGATACTGATATCAACGAAGATGAGATCTCCTGGCTCAATGGTTGGACACATACTGTCCCCACGAACGTTGATAACTTTAATGTGATTTGCTGGTCGTCCACCAAACATCGATACAGCATTATCAGTTCTGTATTCAATGGCATGAATCACATCAATGACATCACCGCCCTGGATAAGGCCATTTCCCGCACTGGCACTGACATCCAGCATTTCAATACGGAATACATCCTTCACCTGCGCAACATCCTCACTAATACTGTTTTTACATACAGTATTACTTTTGAGGTCTGAGGTAAAGAGATCAGCAATATCAACACCTAAGCTCCTGGCAATATTACTCAGGGCTTGTTCAGTGAATTGTTTCTGCTTACCTGTTTCGAGGCGCGAGATATTCGCCGCATCCACTCCTATTGCTTCAGCGAGATCGGCGATTTTCATGTTCTTCGCCTGGCGAAGTTGTCTGACTCGATTTCCTATGTTCATGCGTTTATTACATTTCTTTATTGCGCGTTAAGCAAATCAACTTGCGCAAAATATTTGCGTGAAATAATATGCTCATCACGCAATATGTGGAGGTTATATGCAATCACCATTACGGAATGTGCGTAAGGCGCACGGATTTACTTTGCAGCATGTTGCTGCGGGCGTTCAGGTCAATCCAGCGACGCTGAGTCGTATTGAAAGACTGGAACAAATTCCATCTATCGATCTTGCAGAACGTCTGGCCAATTTTTTTAAGGGTGAAATCAGCGAAATGCAGATTCTTTATCCGGCACGTTTTCAATCTAGCCAAAACCAGAATGGGTTTAAACCACAGGAACAGGAGGTAAGCCGTGGGTAAGCATCACTGGAAAGTGGAAAAACAACCTGAGTGGTACGTGAAAGCTGTCAGAAAAACTATCGCGGCATTGCCTGGGGGTTACGCTGAAGCTGCTGACTGGCTGGATGTAACAGAGAACGCTTTATTCAACCGCCTTCGTGCAGATGGCGATCAGATTTTCCCGCTGGGATGGGCAATGGTTTTACAGCGCGCGGCTGGCACTCACTACATTGCGGATGCTGTCGCACAGTCTGCTGGTGGGGTGTTTGTATCGCTTCCTGAAATTGAGGAAGTAGAGAACGCCGATATAAACCAGCGCCTGCTGGAAGTCATCGAACAGATCGGGAGTTACTCAAAGCAGATTCGTTCGGCAATCGAAGATGGGGTAGTGGAGCCACACGAGCAGACAGCAATTAATGATGAGTTGTATCTGTCAATTTCGAAGCTCCAGGAGCATGCAGCACTGGTCTACAAAATCTTTTGCGCTCCAGAAAAGAGTGACGCCCGCGAGTGTGCAGCTCCGGGCGTCGTGGCGTTTTGTGTCTGTGGAGAAACTAACGCATGAGCAGTTTAACAACACACTACCGTCGCTCGCAACTGATTGCGCTTCCTGTACCGGGTGGAAAAGCGAAGGTGGAGTATTGCTATGCAGTGAATGTACCAGGTGACAGGGAAATTGTAACCCACAGCTTTGCAGAGTGGGCTGTGGGTGATTTCAACCGGCAGAAGGAGACAGTCCTTTGCGACAAGTTAACCGCTGGTTCAAAGATCACTACGGAGTGCCCGTCAGAGTCATTCGTTGGGAGCCGGAAACACAACGGGTTATCTACCTCCGTGAAGGCTATGAACATGAATGCTTCAGTCCGCTCGAACAGTTTCGTCGTAAATTCAGGGAAATAGAGGTCGGTCATGAGCCTGTTAATGACATCCCAGCCCATTGTGATAAATCGTGATCTTGCATGCCGTATTGGTCTGAATGAGGCAATTGTGTTGCAGCAGCTTCATTACTGGCTGAATGAAACGAATTCAGGCACTGAGCATGGCGGAATTCGCTGGGTTTATAACACGACAGAACAGTGGCTGGAGCAGTTTCCGTTCTGGTCAGAGTCCACTCTGAAACGCACATTTGCAAGCCTGAAATCACTTGGGGTTTTGCGTCGCGAGCAACTCAATAAATCGAAGCGTGACATGACCAACTTCTACACGATCAACTATGAAAGTGAGCTTTTAGAAGAGGTCAAAGTGAACGAATCAATCAGGTCAAAATGCACTTCTCCATCGGGTCAAAGTGACCTGATGGATGGGCGCAAAATGACACGATCCATTGGTTCAAAACGACACGCTGTCATCGGGTCAAAATGGCCCAATGATCTTACAGAGAATACAACAGAGATTACTACAGAGAATAAAACCTCTTCTCGTCCGGACGCTTCGCAACCGGACACGCAAACGGCTGAACAGGAGTTTTTAACTCGCCATCCTGATGCGGTTGTATTCAGCCCTAAAAAGCGCCAGTGGGGAACGCAGGATGATTTGACCTGCGCACAGTGGCTCTGGAAAAAAATCATCGCCCTGTACGAGCAGGCCGCCGAATGTGACGGCGAGGTGGTTCGTCCCAAAGAACCGAACTGGACAGCCTGGGCAAACGAAATTCGCCTGATGTGTGTGCAGGATGGTCGTACTCACAAACAAATCTGCGAGATGTACAGCCGCGTCAGCCGCGATCCGTTCTGGTGCCGTAACGTGCTCAGCCCGTCGAAGTTGCGGGAAAAATGGGATGAGCTTTCCCTGCGCTTATCGCCGTCCGTCAGCACGCACACAGAAAAACGTGAAGACCCGTACTTCAAAGCCAGTTACGACAACGTGGACTACAGCCAGATCCCGGCAGGATTCAGGGGGTGATCATGAGTCTGTTAAATGACGTTCAGAAATTCATTGAAGCCCATCCGGGCTGTACTTCCGGAGACATTGCGGATGCTTTTGCAGGTTACTCACGGCGGCACGTTCTGCAGTCAGCAAGCAAGTTACGTCAGAGTGGGCGTGTGGCTCACCGTTGTGAAGGAGATACACGCAGACATTTCCCGCGCCTGACTGAGAGAGCGCAGGAGCCGGAACCACAATCTGTTCGTGAAACCAGACCTGTGCGCAATTTCTATGTCGGCACTAACGACCCCCGGGTGATTTTGTGCCTGACCCGCCAGGCTGAAGAACTGGAGTCCAGGGGCTTATTCCGTCGAGCTGCAACGGTGTGGATGGCGGCATTCCGTGAAAGCCACTCCCAGCCAGAACGAAACAATTTTCTGGCGCATCGTGAGCGGTGCTTACGGAAAAGCAGCAGGCGCGCTGCATCGGGTGAAGAGTGGTATCTGTCAGGGAATTACGTGGGGGCTTAATGACGACGTTAACTCAATGCCAGCAGCAGGTGCTGGATATGCTGATTTCTTACCAGAAAGAACGTGGCTTCCCGCCAACCAATCAGGAGGTGGCTACCATGCTGGGATACCGTTCAGTGAATGCAGCGGTGGAGCATCTTCGCGCACTGGAGAAAAAAGGCGTCATCACGATAAAGCGTGGCGTGGCACGGGGGATAACGCTTCATACCGCGGTGAAGGACGACGACAGCGAGGCGGTCGGGATTATCCGCTCACTGCTTGCCGGTGAGGAAAACGCCAGGCTGCGTGCAACCCACTGGTTACATGAGAGAGGCCTGAAAGTATGAAGCTGATCCTGCCTTTCCCGCCCAGCGTGAACACGTACTGGCGACACCCCAACAAAGGGGCATTTGCTGGTAAGAGCCTGATAAGCGCGGCGGGGCGAAAATTTCAGAGCGCGGCGTGCGCAGCAATAGTTGAGCAGTTACGTCGTCTGCCAAAACCAACGTCGGCACCTGCTGCAGTGGAGATCGTGTTGTTTCCTCCGGATAACCGGATCCGCGATCTGGACAACTATAACAAGGCGCTGTTTGACGCGTTGACCCACGCGGGTGTGTGGGAAGACGACAAACAGGTGAAAAGAATGCTGGTGGAGTGGGGACCGGTTATCCCGAAAGGGAAGGTCGAGATCACCATCAGTAAGTACGAGAAAACGGCGGGTGCAGCCGCCTGATCAAGAGGAGAAACGAAGTATGAATAATCTGATGGTCATTGATGGTATTGAAGTTCGTCGTGATGCTTATGGGCGTTACAGCCTGAACGATCTGCACAGGGCTGCCGGGGGAGAACAAAAAAACCGCCCGAAATACTGGCTCTCCAATAAGCAAACCTGTGAATTGATTGAACAACTTTTCACCGAGGGTGGAATTCCGCCTCTGGAACAAAATCAACCAGTTAGCGTCATTAATGGCGGAAATAACCAGGGGACGTATGTCTGCAAAGAACTGGTGTATGCCTATGCAATGTGGATCAGCCCGTCATTCCATCTGAAGGTGATCCGTACTTTCGACATGGTAACCAGCGCACCGGAAAAATTATCCGGACAGGCTGCTGACAAGATGCAGGCTGGCGTGATCCTGCTGGACTTTATGCGCCGGGAATTAAATCTGTCTAACTCATCAGTGCTTGGAGCCTGTCAGAAGCTTCAGGAGGCTGTTGGCTTACCGAATCTGGCACCGCGCTATGCCATTGATGCTCCTGCTGACGCGCCTGATGGCTCAAGTCGCCCCACGCTGTCGCTGAGTGCACTGCTGAAGCAGTATGGTATCCGCCTGACGGCTAATCAGGCATATCACCAGATGGTGAAGCTGGGGATCGTTGAACAACGCGAACGATACAGCCGTACCGCGATTAACAACATCAAAAAATTCTGGTCGCTGACGGCGAAAGGCTGCATGTTCGGCAAGAACATCACCAGTCCTGCAAATCCGCGCGAGACGCAGCCGCATTTCTTCGAATCCCGATTCCCTGAGCTGTTAAAGCTGCTCGATACCGTTCATTGAGGTGACCGTGAGAGCACTACTGACCCCTGAAATTGCCCCGCGTATGGGGATCGTATTGTTCAGGCCAGGTTCAGAGCTGATGCCCCTGTTTATGCAGGGGCGTGTTCTGCTGGAGCCTGAGCCGGAACGTTATTCATCTTTCGCCAGTGGTGCCGTTCCGGCGGCATCACAACCGCTGGCGGATGATCCTGCCGTTCGGGCCGTGTTCCGCAATGAGGCAGTGATCCGTCGTGCTGGTGGCGTGGAATGTCTTGAAAGCTGGTTACTTCGTGAAAAAGGCTGCCAGTGGCCTCATTCCGACTGGCACAGCGAGAACATGACCACAATGCGACACGCTCCGGGCGCAATCCGTCTGTGCTGGCACTGCGATAACCAGCTGCGCGATCAGTTCACGGAACGGCTGGAATCAATGGCAACGGATAACTGTGCCCGCTGGGTGTTGTCTGTTGTGCGTCGGGATCTCGGTTTTGATGATAGTCACGTTGTGACAATGCCGGAACTGTGCTGGTGGCTGATTCGTAATGACCTGGCGGATGCCTTACCGGAAAGTGCAGCCCGTAAGGCACTGAGATTACCAAAGCCTGTTGTGCCGTCTGTCACCCGGGAAAGTGACCTTGTGCCTTCGGTTCCTGCCACCAGCATCATCCAGGATAAGGCAAAAAAGGTGCTGGCGCTGAAAGTGGATCCGGAGTCGCCGGAGTCTTTTATGTTACGCCCAAAACGCCGCCGCTGGGTTAATGAAAAGTACACGCGCTGGGTTAAGACACAGCCGTGTGCATGTTGTGGAAAGCCTGCTGATGATCCCCACCACCTGATAGGCCACGGTCAGGGTGGAATGGGTACAAAAGCGCATGACCTCTTTGTGTTGCCTTTGTGCAGAAAGCATCACGACGAGCTGCATGCGGATACCGTGGCATTTGAAGAGAAGTATGGCTCCCAGCTGGAGCTGATATTTCGTTTTATCGATCGTGCGCTGGCAATTGGCGTATTGGCGTAAGTGGAGAACGAGCATGAACCTTGAAGCCTTACCAAAATATTACTCCCCAAAATCTCCAAAATTGAGCGATGACGCACCGGCGACAGGCTCAGGTGGTTTAACGATTACGGATGTGATGGCTGCGCAGGGGATGGTGCAGTCGAAAGCACCGCTTGGGTTTGCCTTATTCCTGGCAAAAGTTGGTGTTCAGGATCCTCAATTTGCGATTGAAGGTCTGCTCAATTACGCGATGGCACTGGATAACCCGACATTGAACAAATTGAGTGAAGAAACCCGGTTACAGATCATCCCTTACCTTGTGAGTTTTTCCTTTGCTGATTATTCCAGGTCTGCGGCAAGTAAGGCTCGCTGTGAGCATTGTGCTGGTACTGGATTTCATAATGTATTGCGCGAAGTGGTGAAGCACTCCAGAAGCGGGGAATCTGTTATCAAGGAAGAGTGGGTGAAGAAACTATGTCAGCATTGTCATGGTAAGGGAGAAGTCAGCACAGCGTGCAGAGGGTGTAAGGGTAAAGGTATTGTCCTGGATGAAAAAAGAACCCGGCTTCATGGCATGCCTGTTTATAAGATTTGTGGGCGTTGCAATGGAAACCGGTTTAGCCGTTTACCAACCACACTGGCGCGGCATCATGTCCAGAAGCTGGTACCAGACCTGACGGATTATCAGTGGTACAAAGGATATGCAGATGTCATTGATAAACTGGTGACAAAGTGCTGGCAGGAAGAAGCATATGCTGAGGCGCAATTAAGAAAAGTGACGAGATAAATGATTTTCGCCGAAGATAGCGACATGATTCTTGCATTTTTCAAAAAATCTGGTTAGGATTTTCCTAACGATGGGCTTTGTATGTCTGCCGTTAACGAAATCATAACAAACCTCGCTTCGGCGGGGTTTTTGCTTTTCTGGAGGTCAATAATGCAGGGCGAAAAGCAGCAGCCATATTTTTTTAACCCTGGTATGACTGTTGAACAGCTTGAAGACTGGCTGGAGCAGCAAAAGCTTCATCTAAGCCGCTATAACCGTCTGGTAAAAGAAAAAGCAGAGCTTGAAGAACGGCTCAGTGATATTTCTGTGGAAATTGAACGAATGTCTGCTGGTGGTTTTAACGGAAAGTTGAGTTTCCCCTGGGAGTCAAGTTCGCTTCTGAGAAATCATCAACAGGGTAGTGTTTGACTGAAATAATAAACAGACTGTCATTAAGATCCCTTCCCCTCATATCTGAGAGGACCAACAGCAATTAAGAGGGGGCTAAATGTCCGATCCGATTTCCGGTACTGGGCTGGCTGGTGGTGCCCTGACGGGTGCCAGTGTTTATGGACTGCTGACCGGAACTGATTACGGCGTTGTATTTGGCGCATTTGCAGGGGCTGTATTCTACATAGCAACAGCAGCAGATCTGAGTGCATCGCGCCGACTGGCATATTTTATCGTGTCATATATTGCCGGGATTCTTTGCTCTGGGTTGGTTGGCTCCAAGCTGGCGAACTTGACCGGATACAGTGATAAACCTCTGGATGCTATTGGTGCCGTAATCGTCTCTGCTTTAGCCGTTAAAATCCTGACGTTCCTGAATAATCAGGATATCGGCTCGCTGGTGGCGCTCATAACGCGCCGGGGAGGTTCGGGTGGAGCTAAATGACCCGACAGCAACTATAAATGCGCTGTTATGTGCTTGTGTTGTTATTACTCTGATGTTTTATCGTCGTGGTGATTCGCGGCATCGTCCTTGGGTTTCACGTTTAGCCTGGCTGATTACTGTTACATACAGTGCTGTTCCGTTGGCCTATCTCTGTGGGATTTATCCCCATTCCTCATGGCCCATTATCGTGGCGAACACTATTTTTCTTTCCGTGCTGGTGGCCGTCAGAGGCAACGTTGCACGTCTGGTTGATCATCTGAGGCACTAATGAATCAACAATTATTTCAAAAGGCGGCTGGTATTAGCGCCGGGCTGGCTGCGCGCTGGTTTCCGCACATTGATGCGGCGATGAAGGAATTCGGCATTACAGCACCAGCGGATCAGGCGATGTTTATCGCTCAGGTAGGCCATGAGTCGATGGGGTTTCGCGCCTTAGTTGAAAATTTTAACTACACACCATCTGCGCTGGTGGCGACGTTCGGAAAGAGGATCACACAGCAGCAGGCTGATGCCCTTGGCAGAACATCCGGACATGCAGCTCGTCAGGATGCTATTGCCAATCTGGTGTATAGCAACCGGCTGGGTAACAAAGCACCCGGTGATGGCTGGAAATATCGCGGTAGAGGATTAATTCAAATCACTGGCCTCCATAATTATCGCATCTGTGGCGCGGCGCTGAAGTTAGATCTGGTGACTTCACCTGAACAACTGGAGCAGGAGCTACAGGCCGCGCGCTCAGCTGCATGGTTCTACACATCTAAAGGCTGCATGGTCTACGGTGCCGATATTACTCGTGTTACGCGCATCATTAACGGCGGTCTGAACGGTATTGAGGATCGTAAGATTCGATACAACAAGGCGCGGGCGGCGCTGCTGGTATGAAGATGAGTTATTGGGCGCTCATTTTAACGTTTATTGCTTGTATTGCTGGTGGTCTTGTCTGGTCAGCGAATCATTACCACAATAAAGCCATTGAATACAAAAAACAGCGCGACGAAAACGCTATGGCATTAGATTCGGCTATGGCGACTATCTCTGATATGCAGAAGCGTCAACGTGACGTAGCAGAACTTGACGCCAGATACACAAAGGAGCTTGCTGATGCTAACGCGACTATCGAAAGTCTCCGTGCTGATGTTTCTTCTGGGCGTAAGCGCCTGCAAGTCGCCGCCACCTGTGCAAAATCAACGACCAGAGCCAGCGGCATGGGCGATGGAGAAAGCCCAGGACTTACAGCAGATGCTGAACTCAATTATTACCGTCTCCGAAGTGGAATCGACAGGATAACCGCACAGGTTAACTACCTGCAGGAGTACATCAGGACGCAATGCCTTCGATGATAGCGATAATTTTACTCATCATCCTTCACATCAGGCCCTGTAGACAGAGTGGTGATTACTTCTGGAGTGGATTCAGATTAAACATCTCATTGCTAATGTTTGAGGTTAAGCATCTGGCGCGCGGTAAGTGGTTGCGTTGAAATAAGAGCCAGTCCATTACAAATTTCATCAAGCGTTATTGGTAAGGGTGATAATTATGAGATACCTCTTCACTAAGAGTAATCTTAAGGGTAATGTGTAACCTCACTTTTTAATACGGAGGTTGTAATGTTAGAGAATTATTTCCCTTCAGGAATAGGTGCTCAGCCTGTAACTCAAGCTCAAAAACAGAGGGTTATAGCTGTTCAAGCTGCCCTTGAATTAGTTAAGGCCTCACTTTCTTCTGCAGGTGGTCAGGCTACAAGTGCAAAATTTGAACAGGAATTAAAAGCAGCTATTGGCTTAATTGAACCATTAGCCGATGCCATTCAGAAAGCAATCAGCAAAGAATAAATAAACCACCTGCATTTTGTTTTATTTCCCAACTAACGGGTGTAATAATCTTAATGTTTCCCGTGGATAGATAAGACAATAAGTATTCACCTTCAAGATATAAACGAGCCTCGCTAATGCGAGGCTTTTTTACGCATTGTAAGCGTGCACCAAAGAGGGGATATAAATGCCACCACGAACCCCAAAAGCCTGCCGTTTTCGCGGTTGCCGCAATACCACGACTGATCCGTCAGGCTATTGCGAAAGCCACAAAAGCGAGGGCTGGAAGCAATACAAGCCAGGACAATCCCGTCATCAGCGCGGTTATGGTTCGAAGTGGGACAGTATCCGCGCGGGTGTCCTGAAGCGTGACAAAGGCCTGTGTCAGTTATGTCTGCGTGCTGGTGTGGTGCGTGAGGCGAAAACCGTTGACCACATCATCCCTAAAGCGCATGGCGGCACTGATGCCGACTGTAATCTGCAGAGTCTGTGCTGGCCGTGTCATAAGGCGAAGACGGCCCGTGAACGACTTAAGTGATAATAATTCTCAACTGTCTGAGGGGAGGGGCGGGTCAAATCTCTGTGACCTGACGTCTTCCGGACTGCCCGCCCCATCGTTTTTTTATACCCGCGAAAAATGAAATTTAACCAGGAGTGCCGCATATGGCTGGAACGACGGGGCGTTCCGGGCGTCGCCCCAAGCCAACGGCGCGCAAGGCGCTGGCCGGAAATCCCGGCAAGCGAGCCCTGAACAAAGATGAGCCTGTTTTTACGCCCATCAAAGGTGTTGAGCCACCGGAGTGGTTCGCTGAAGAAAATCTCCCTCTCGCCACGATCATGTGGCAACTGACAACCAAAGAACTCTGCGGTCAGGGCCTGCTGTGCGTGACTGACCTCGCGGTGCTTGAGCGGTGGTGCGTGGCCTACGAGTTCTGGCGACGTGCCGTGAAAAATATTGCCAGACAGGGCAACACCATCACCGGTGCAATGGGCGGTATGGTCAAAAATCCGGAGCTGACCGTCAAAAAAGAACAGGAGTCCGAGATGAGCAGTACGGGGGCAATGCTCGGACTCGACCCCAGCAGCCGCCAGCGTCTGATTGGCCTGGCGGGGCAGAAGAAAGCCACTAACCCGTTTCTGAAAATCATCGAATCATGAGCCGGAAATCTTACCCCAACGTAAATGCTGCCAATCAGTATGCCCGTGATGTCGTGCACGGAAAGATTGTGGCCTGCCAGTTTGTGATTCAGGCCTGCCAGCGCCATCTTGATGACCTGATGGAGGAAAAAAGTAAGTCGTTTCGTTACCGCTTCGACAAGGACCTGGCTGAACGGGCCGCGAAATTTATTCAGCTGTTGCCGCACACCAAGGGTGAGTGGGCATTTAAGAGGATGCCCATCACGCTGGAGCCGTGGCAGCTCTTTGTGATCTGCTGCGCGTTTGGCTGGGTCAATAAAGGCTCCCGGCTGCGCCGCTTCCGTGAGGTGTATACCGAAATCCCCCGTAAGAACGGCAAATCGGCAATCTCTGCCGGTGTCGCCCTGTATTGTTTTGCCTGTGATAACGAGTTCGGCGCGGAAGTGTATTCCGGTGCCACGACGGAGAAACAGGCATGGGAAGTCTTTCGTCCGGCAAGACTGATGTGTAAACGCACACCCATGCTGACGGAAGCGTTCGGGATTGAGGTTAACGCCTCAAACATGAACCGTCCGGAGGATGGTGCGCGTTTTGAACCGCTGATCGGTAACCCCGGTGATGGTTCATCACCCCACTGTGCGGTGGTGGATGAATATCACGAGCACGCCACAGATGCGCTTTACACCACGATGCTTACCGGGATGGGGGCGCGACGTCAGCCACTGATGTGGGCTATCACTACCGCCGGGTACAACATTGAGGGGCCGTGCTACGACAAACGGCGGGAAGTCATCGAGATGCTCAACGGCTCGGTGCCTAACGATGAACTGTTCGGGATCATCTATACCGTTGATGAAGGTGACGACTGGACCGACCCGCAGGTGCTGGAAAAAGCCAACCCGAATATCGGGGTGTCGGTTTACCGTGAGTTTTTGTTAAGTCAGCAACAGCGTGCGAAAAATAACGCCCGTCTGGCAAACGTCTTTAAAACAAAACACCTCAATATCTGGGTGTCGGCGCGTTCGGCGTATTTCAACCTGGTGAGCTGGCAGAGCTGCGAGGATAAATCACTGACCCTTGAGCAGTTCGAGGGGCAGCCGTGCATTCTGGCCTTTGACCTGGCGCGTAAGCTGGATATGAACAGCATGGCGCGACTTTATACCCGCGAGATTGACGGTAAAACGCATTACTACAGTGTGGCCCCGCGTTTCTGGGTACCGTATGACACGGTGTACAGCGTCGAGAAAAATGAAGATCGACGGACAGCCGAACGCTTTCAGAAATGGGTGGAAATGGGCGTTCTGACCGTTACCGATGGTGCGGAGGTGGATTATCGCTACATCCTCGAGGAGGCCAAAGCGGCGAACAAAATCAGCCCGGTCAGTGAGTCACCCATCGACCCCTTCGGGGCGACCGGGTTGTCACATGACCTTGCTGATGAAGACCTGAACCCCATCACTATCATTCAGAACTACACCAACATGTCCGACCCGATGAAAGAGCTGGAAGCGGCAATTGAATCGGGGCGCTTTCATCATGATGGCAATCCCATCATGACCTGGTGTATCGGTAACGTGGTCGGCAAAACCATTCCGGGTAACGATGATGTGGTGAAGCCCGTCAAAGAGCAGGCGGAAAACAAAATCGATGGTGCAGTTGCGCTGATTATGGCGGTTGGCAGAGCCATGCTGTACGAGAAAGAAGACACGCTGTCTGACCACATTGAGTCCTATGGGATCCGCTCGCTTTAACTGAGGTAATTATGATCATGCTGATTCTCGCGCCTCTGGTGGGCGTGCTGGGGGCGCTTTTGCTGGCGTATGGTGCCTGGCTGATTTATCCCCCGGCGGGGTTTGTTGTTGCCGGGGCGTTGTGCCTGTTCTGGTCGTGGCTGGTGGCGCGATATCTCGACCGTACACAGTCGTCTGTCGGCGGAGGTAAATAGTGTTCTTTTCGGGATTATTTCAACGAAAAAGTGACGCACCGGTGACCACGCCAGCAGAGCTGGCGGATGCTATCGGGTTGTCCTACGACACCTATACCGGAAAGCAGATCAGCAGCCAGCGGGCCATGCGACTGACGGCGGTTTTTTCCTGTGTCAGGGTGCTGGCGGAGTCGGTCGGGATGTTGCCCTGCAACCTGTATCACCTGAACGGCAGCCTGAAGCAGAGAGCCACCGGCGAACGTCTGCATAAGCTGCTCTCCACGCATCCCAATGGCTATATGACGCCGCAGGAGTTCTGGGAGCTGGTGGTCACCTGTCTGTGCCTGCGGGGAAACTTTTACGCCTACAAAGTGAAAGCATTTGGCGAAGTGGCTGAACTGCTGCCCGTCGATCCCGGCTGTGTGGTACCGAAGCTTAACAGTAGCTGGGAGCCGGTCTATCAGGTCACATTCCCGGATGGCTCCACGGATGTACTGAGCCAGGAGGATATCTGGCATGTGCGCACGCTGACGCTGGACGGACTGGTGGGGCTGAATCCCATCGCCTATGCCCGCGAGGCAATATCGCTGGCGGCAGCGACCGAAGAGCACGGGGCCAGACTGTTCAGCAATGGCGCGGTGACGTCGGGTGTGTTGCGTACAGAGCAGACGCTGTCAGATCAGGCTTACGAGCGCCTGAAGAAAGATTTTGAGGAGCGTCACACCGGGCTTGGCAATGCTCACCGCCCGATGATCCTTGAGATGGGGCTGGACTGGAAGTCGATGGCGCTGAACGCCGAGGACAGCCAGTTCCTGGAAACCCGCAAGTTTCAGCTTGAAGAAATCTGTCGTCTGTTCCGGGTGCCGTTGCACATGGTGCAGAACACCGATCGCGCCACCTTCAACAATATCGAAGAGCTGGGGCTGGGATTTATCAACTATTCACTGGTGCCGTATCTGACCCGCATCGAACAGCGGATCAACACCGGACTGGTACGAAAAAGTAAGCAGGGCGTTTATTACGCCAAATTTAACGCCGGGGCGTTACTGCGCGGGGATATGAAGTCCCGTTTTGAAGCCTACGCCACCGGGATCAACTGGGGAATTTACTCTCCCAATGACTGCCGCGACCTGGAAGATATGAATCCACGACCCGGTGGTGATGTCTATCTCACACCGATGAACATGACCACGAAACCCTCCGATGGCAGTAAAGCCGGTAAGCAGAAGGATAACGCCAATGCAGACGAAACAACGTCTTGATGTACCGCTGAGTCTGAAATCTGTCAGTGACTCCGGTGAGTTTGAAGGGTATGGCTCCGTCTTTGGTGTAAAGGACAGCCACGATGATGTGGTGATGTCCGGGGCATTTGCTGCTTCCCTGCGGGCGTGGAGTGACAGAAAAGCGTTACCTGCGCTGCTCTGGCAGCACCGCATGGATGAACCCATCGGTGTTTACACTGAAATGAAGGAAGACGATGTCGGGCTTTACGTCAGGGGACGGTTGCTTATTGATGATGATCCCCTCGCAAAACGCGCACATGCACACATGAAGGCCGGTTCGTTAACCGGCCTTTCTATTGGGTACGTCCTGAAAGACTGGGAATACGACCGGAGCAAAGAAGCCTTTCTGCTGAAAGAAATCGACCTCTGGGAAGTCAGCCTGGTGACGTTCCCGTCTAACGACGAGGCGCGGATCAGCGACGTCAAGAACGCACTGGCCCGCGGGGAAATCCCCGAACAGAAAAAAATCGAAAGAGTCCTGCGTGATGTCGGACTCTCCCGTACCCAGGCCAAAGCATTCATGGCCGGGGGCTATGGCGCACTGTCCCTGCGCGACGCTGAGGATGTGGGCTCTGCACTGAATGCACTGAAAAATCTGAACTTCTAATCAGGAGAAATACGATGGCGGTTGATATTAAAGATGTCGAACAGGTCGCGCAGGAGCTGCAGCAGAAGTTTGACGACTTCAAAGCAAAGAACGACAAGCGCGTGGATGCGATTGAGCAGGAAAAAGGCAAGCTTGCCGGGCAGGTGGAAACCCTGAACGGGAAACTCAGCGAGCTGGAAAACCTCAAAAGCGATCTTGAAAAAGAGCTGCTTGAGCTGAAACGTCCGGCAGGTGGTGCGCAAAATAAACTGGCCACCGAGCATAAAGAAGCGTTTGTGGGCTTCCTGCGTAAAGGCCGTGAAGATGGTCTGCGCGATCTGGAGCGCAAGGCATTACAGGTGGGCACCGATGAAGACGGCGGCTATGCCGTGCCGGAAGCACTGGATCGCAACATTCTCACCCTGCTGAAAGATGAAGTGGTGATGCGCCAGGAAGCCACGGTGATCACCGTTGGTGGTTCCGACTACAAAAAACTGGTGAATCTGGGCGGCACGGCTTCCGGATGGGTTGGCGAGACTGACGCGCGCTCCCAGACTGCCACCTCAAAACTGGGCCTGATTGAACCTTTCATGGGGGAAATCTACGGTAACCCGCAGGCCACCCAGAAAATGCTGGATGATGCCTTTTTCAACGTGGAAGCATGGATCAACAGCGAGCTGGCAACCGAATTTGCCGAACAGGAAGAAATTGCCTTTACCACCGGCGATGGTACCAAGAAGCCGAAAGGGTTCCTGGCGTATGAATCCACGGATGAAACCGATAAGGTCCGGGCGTTCGGCAAACTTCAGCATATTGTATCCGGCGACGCGACGGCGGTGACCGCAGACGCCATTATCAAACTGATTTACACGCTGCGTAAGGCACACCGCACAGGCGCGAAGTTCATGATGAACAACAACAGCCTGTTTGCCATCCGTCTGCTGAAAGACAGCGAGGGTAACTATCTGTGGCGTCCGGGGCTGGAGCTGGGGCAGCCGTCCTCTCTGGCGGGTTACGGTATCGCTGAAAACGAACAGATGCCGGATATCGCCGCTGATGCGAAAGCCATTGCATTTGGTAACTTCAAACGGGGTTACACCATCGTTGACCGTATCGGCACCCGCATTCTGCGTGACCCGTACACCAATAAACCGTTTGTCGGTTTTTATACCACCAAACGCACCGGCGGCATGCTGGTCGATTCGCAGGCCATCAAACTGCTGAAGATTGCAGTGGCGTAATCACTCAGGGGCGCGGAACCGCGCCCCTGTTCTGACGGGTGAAGAATCATGATCCTGAAACAAGATCTGAAATGGTCACCGGACGGTATGCGTGTTGAGGTCATTCGGGCCGGTGAGTATGACGACGGGGCGCTTCCTGCCCGGGTGCAGGAGATTGCACTTCAGGCCGGGTTAGCAGAGCGCGGAATCAGTGCAAAAAGCAGTAAAGCGGCAAAAGAGAAAAAAGCCACGACCAGTAAAGAGGGCTGAGTATGCTTCTGACAATGGAAGAGATTAAAGCCCAACTCCGGCTGGATGAGGATTTCGATGCTGATGACCGCCATCTGCAACTGCTGGCCTGTGCGGCACAAAAGCGGACGGAAACGTATCTGAACCGGAAGCTCTATGCACCGGATGAAACCATTCCGGACAGCGATCCGGACGGGCTGCACCTGCCGGATGATATTCGTCTGGGGATGCTGATGCTTATCAGCCATTTTTACGAAAACCGCTCGTCGGTTACGGAAGTGGAGAAACTCGACATGCCGCAGAGTTTTGGCTGGCTTGTCGGCCCGTACAGGTACTTTCCGCAATGAAAATTCGTCAGGCGCAGACCAGCGCAACCTACATTCTGCCTGACCCAGGCGAGCTGAATAAACGCGTCCTGATCCGCCAGCGGGTGGATATGCCCGCGGATAACTTTGGCGTGGAGCCTCAATACCCGGTTGCGTTCCGGGCATGGGCGAAGGTTATCCAGACCAGTGCCACCACCTGGCAGGAAACCGCGCAGATCGGAGACGCCATCACCCATTACATCACCATTCGCTACCGCCGGGGGATCACTGCTGATTATGAGGTGGTCTGTGATGACAGTGTGTACCGGGTGAAACGTCAGCGTGATCTGAACGGGGCGCGGCGCTTTCTGCTGCTGGAGTGTACGGAGCTGGGCGAATGTAGGCAGAGTCACGGAGGCAGCAATGGCGACTCCCTTTTTTCACGTTGATGTTCAGCAGCCCGCCGAGATGCGCTTTAACCGCGCCCGTGTCCGGCGGGCGTTTGTCACGATTGGGCAGCGTCATATGCGTGATGCCCGTCGGCTGGTGATGCGCCGTGCGCGGTCGGCACCGGGTGAAAACCCCGGTTATCAGACCGGACGCCTGGCTCGTTCGATTGGTTACATGGTGCCGAGAGCCAGTAAAAAGCGAGCCGGTTTTATGACACGCATTGCCCCTAACCAGCGCAACGGGAAGGGGAACCGGATGATCTCTGGTGACTTCTATCCGGCGTTTCTGTTTTTTGGTGTCCGGGGAGGAGCAAAACGTCGTCGTAGTCATCATCGTGGTGCATCCGGTGGCAGCGGCTGGCGGCTGGCTCCACGTAATAACTTTATGGTGGAAACTCTTGAAAAGAACCGCAGCTGGACACGCTATTTTCTGGCGCGGGAATTACGTAAATCACTGAAGCCGGAGCGACGACGCAGATGAAACTGACGCCTGTTATTGCTGCGCTGCGTGCCCGCTGCCCGTATTTTGAAAACCGGGTGGCAGGCGCGGCACAGTTCAAAAATCTGCCGGAGGTCGGAAAGCTGAGACTCCCGGCGGCATATGTTGTACCGGGTGATGATTCTCCGGGAGAAAACAAAAGCCAGACCGACTACTGGCAGGAGCTGAAAGAGGGCTTCTCCGTGGTTGTCATACTGAGTAACGGGAGTGATGAGCGCGGTCAGTTTGCCTCGTATGATGTGGTGGACGATGTCCGGCAAATGCTCTTTAAGGCCCTGCTGGGCTGGAACCCGGAAGCGTGCGGTAACCCGATTACCTATGACGGCGGCACGCTGCTGGATCTGAATCGTCATGAGCTGATTTATCAGTTCGATTTTTCGGTCATCAGCGAGCTGACCGAAGACGATACCCGCCAGCAGGATGACCTGAACAGTCTGGATGAACTGCGAACGCTGGCGATTGATGTTGATTATCTCGATCCCGGTAACGGGCCTGACGGCGATATCGAACATCACACCGAAATAACCCTTCCTTCCTGAGGATCTTCATGTTTGTGAAACCTGTTAAAGGGCGGTCAGTTCCTGACCCTGCCCGCGGCGACCTTTTGCCCGCCGAAGGGCGAAATGTTGACGAGAACAACTACTGGCTGCGCCGTGAAGCAGCGGGTGATATCCGGCGCGTGAATAAAAAGGTGAATACCGATGACGATAAGCTTTAACACCATTCCGTCGAATACGCTGGTTCCGTTGTTTTATGCGGAAATGGATAACCAGGCGGCGAATACTGCACAGGACAGCGGAGCATCGCTGCTGATTGGTCATGCCAATAACGGTGCAGAGATTGTTGCCAACAGTCTGGTACTGATGCCGTCGGCAGACTATGCACGCCAGATTTGTGGTGCGGGAAGTCAGCTGGCGCGTATGGTCGAGGCTTATCGCCAGACTGACCCGTTTGGCGAGCTGTATGTGATTGCCGTTCCTGAATCCACAGGCGCGGCGGCAACAGTTACGCTGACGGTGACCGGGGCAGCAACCGAAACCGGCACGGTGAATGTTTATGTGGGACGTACCCGCGTGCAGGCACCGGTGACCAACGGCGATAACGTCGCGACGATTGCCAGCAGTATCAAAGATGCCATCAATGCCGTTCCGACCCTGCCGTTTACTGCCTCATCTTCGGCAGGCGTGGTCACACTGACCGCGCGTCATAAGGGGCTTTGCGGGAATGAAATTCCTGTCAGCCTCAATTACTACGGCTTTGGTGGGGGCGAAGTGCTGCCAGCGGGCGTACAGATTGCCGTGGCGACGGGTACCGCCGGAACGGGCGCTCCTGTTCTCACCGGCGCGGTGGCTGCAATGGCGGATGAGCCGTTTGATTATATCGGCCTGCCGTTCAACGACACGGCCTCCGTTAACACGCTGGTGACCGAGATGAACGATACCAGCGGTCGCTGGAGCTATGCGCGTCAGCTGTATGGTCATGTGTATACGGCAAAGATCGGCACGCTGTCAGAACTGGTGACCGCAGGTGACCAGTTTAACCAGCAGCACATTACCCTGGCGGGATACGAAAAAGAGACCCAGACGCCTGCCGACGAGCTGGCGGCAAGCCGTACCGCCCGCGCAGCGGTGTTTATTCGCAACGATCCGGCACGTCCCACGCAGACCGGTGAGCTGGTGGGTATGCTGCCTGCGCCGAAGGGGAAACGGTTCACGATGACCGAACAACAGACCCTGCTGTCTCATGGCGTGGCAACGGCGTATGTCGAAAGCGGGGTGCTGCGCATTCAGCGTGATGTCACCACGTACAGGAAAAACGCTTACGGTGTTGCGGATAACAGCTACCTCGACAGCGAGACGCTGCATACCAGCGCGTATGTGCTGCGCAAACTGAAATCCGTCATTACCAGTAAGTACGGGCGTCACAAGCTTGCCAGCGACGGTACCCGCTTTGGTCCCGGTCAGGCGATTGTCACACCGGCGGTGATCAAAGGGGAACTGCTGGCAACCTACCGTCAGCTTGAGCGTGCGGGGATCGTGGAAAACTACGAACTGTTTAAGCAGTACCTGGTTGTGGAGCGTGATGCCAGCGATCCGAACCGCCTGAACACGCTGTTCCCGCCTGACTATGTTAACCAGTTGCGTGTCTTTGCCGTGGTTAACCAGTTCCGTCTTCAGTATTCAGAGGAGTCTGCATAATGGCCCGTATCGGGGGAACCTGTTATTTCAAAATTGACGGTCAGCAGCTATCGCTGACCGGCGGCATTGAGGTGCCCATGAACAGGACGGTCAATGATGACATCATCGGCCTGGACGGTTCAGTGGACCGCAAGGAAACTCACCGTGCGCCTTATGTCAAAGGGACCTTCAAGGTGCCGAAGAATTTTCCGGTGAGCAAAATCACCTCGTCTGATGAGATGACCATCACTGCCGAGCTGGCGAACGGTCAGGTCTATGTATTGTCGTCCGCCTGGCTGCACGGCGAAGCGAACCATAATGCCGAAGAAGGCACAGTCGATCTTGAGTTCCACGGTGAAGAAGGGGATTACCAGTAATGAAAGAGCTTGAGTTAAAGAAACCGATTATTGCTCATGGCGAGACACTCTCCGTACTGGAGTTTGATGAACCCACCGGGAAGGATGTCCGCGAGCTGGGGTATCCCTACCAGATGAATCAGGATGAGTCCGTCAGACTTCTGGCGCATGTGGTGTCGAAATACATTGTGCGGCTGGCGAAAGTGCCGCAAAGCTCTGTCGACCAGATGTCTCCGGCAGACCTGAATGCAGCGTCGTGGCTTGTGGCCGGTTTTTTCCTCCAGGCCTGACGGCTGAATACCTCACTGATCGCTTCTTTGACTGCGCCAGTTACTGGCGCATTAATCCCTTCGAATTGCTGAATATGCCGATCAGTGAAATTCCCTTGCTGGTCAGTCAGGCAAACAGGATAGAGCAGGAGAAACGCACACATGGCTGAATTTGAGCTTAAGGCGTTGATCACCGGTGTCGACAGGCTTTCTCCCGCGCTGTCGAAAATGCAAAAGAAAATCCGGGGATTTAAACGCCAGGCGGAAGAAGCGTCACAGGGTGGGCTGGCGCTTGGTGGCGGACTGGCAGCGGGTCTGACGCTTTCCCTGAAATCTTATGCCGATCAGGAAAACGCCGCCACCGGGCTGAAAGTCGCCATGATGGATGCGAACGGCGAGGTTGGAAAGAGCTTTCAGGACATCAATAAACTGGCTATTGGCCTGGGTAACCAGCTACCCGGTACAACGGCTGATTTCCAGAACATGATGCAGATGCTGGTGCGTCAGGGGATCCCGGCAGAAAACATTCTTGGCGGTGTGGGTAAAGCGACAGCTTATCTTGCGGTACAACTGAAAAAAACACCGGAAGCGGCTGCTGAGTTTGCTGCAAAGATGCAGGATGCTACCGGAACGGCGTCAGAAGACATGATGGGGCTGTTCGACACTATCCAGAAGGCGTTTTATCTGGGCGTTGACGATACCAACATGTTGTCCTTCTTCACTAAAACCAGTTCTGTTCTGAAGATGGTGAACAAGGACGGTCTTCAGGCTGCACAGAGCCTTGCCCCCATCAGCGTCATGATGGATCAGATGGGGATGAACGGGGAGTCGGCAGGTAATGCCCTGCGAAAAGTTATCCAGTCCGGATTAAGCGTTAAGAAAATCAGGGATGTTAATAAAGTTATGGCCCGCCAGAAACTCGGGGTACAGCTCGATTTTACTGACGGCAAAGGAAGTTTTGGCGGTCTTGATAACATGTTCAGGCAACTGGCAAAGCTGCGAAAACTGACCGACGTTAAGCGAACAGGTGTACTTAAGGCAATATTTGGTGATGATGCCGAAACCCTTCAGGTGGTCAATGCACTAATCGATAAAGGAAAGGATGGCTACGATCAGATCCAGCAGAAGATGAATAAACAGGCCAGCCTGAATAAACGTGTTCAGGCACAGCTTGGTACGCTGTCCAACCTGTGGGAGGCAATGACAGGGACCGCAACTAACGGCCTTGCGGCTATTGGCGGCGCATTTTCTGGTGACGCTAAAAATATCACGCAATGGCTGGGGGAGTTGGGGGAGAAATTCACGAAGTTTGCGGATGAAAATCCCCGGGTTATTCGCGGCGTCGTCGGGCTTGCTGCCGGTCTTGCGATTCTGAAACTGGGATTGATGGGCGTTGGCGGTGCCATCAGTATTGTCAGCAGGATCATGTCGATGACGCCGATTGGCATGATTGCGACGGCGATAGCCCTGGCTGCGGGATTAATTATCACTAACTGGGATGTTGTCGGACCTTATTTTAAGAAACTCTGGGAAACCATTGGTCCTTATTTTGAGGCAGGTTGGGAACTTCTGAAGAAGGTTTTTGCCTGGTCGCCGCTGGGGATGGTGATCAATAACTGGGGACCGGTTGTTAAGTGGTTTCAGGATATGTGGGACAAGCTGAAGCCAATTATTGAGTGGTTTACCGACAGTTCCGGTGACACGGTCGATGCCATTAACTCTGCGCAGTGGGGCGCGGGTGCTTATGATGCTTATGGGACGGGAATACCGGCGCGGGGATACACACCTTATCCGGCGGTGGATCCGGCTCAGTCAAACAACGCCTCCGATGCCACAGGCTCGAATCCCTTCATGATTAACAAAGCTTCTGTGCCAAAAGTTGATGGTGAGATCAAGGTATCTTTTGTGAATTCGCCTCCGGGTATGCGGGTTATGGAAACGCGATCCAGCGGTTTTGATGTCAGCCATGATGTTGGCTATACGCGGTTCAGGTAGTGTACAAAATGATTAATGTGTTTTTGTCTGGCATAATTTGGGTTTTCAGCTTTAAGTAGTTAATATAATCATTCCTTACAAATGATTGAAGGGATGATTATGCGTATCTTTGTTTTTTTTATATCTGCACTTTTATCTTTTAACTTGGCTGCGGAAGAGTGTAAGTTCAGCTTTAATGAGTCAGAATTAATCTCTTCTATAGGTATTGCGCCAGTTAAGCAAGAGATAATAAAGGATGAAGGAATAACTAAGCGGCAATATGAATTCAGAAGAGAATTATCTTCTGAAGAAATGCTTAGTGATGACGCTGATGAAAAATATGAGCCGCAGTTTTATATATCTGTTTATAATCCATCATGCCCACAAAAGGTTATTGTTTGGTTTTTCAAAGACAATAAAAACACAATGGATTTAAGTAATGAGGTCCTTGCTGGTAGAGCGTTCAAGTATTTAACTGGTGTTAATGAAAGTATTTTTGAAAATAAAATGAAAAAGTTTTTAAAGGTACAGTCATTTGAATCTTTTGATGAAAGGACAGATTCTAAATTTATAAAGAGTGGTGATATTTATTCCATTGATGTTCAACTCAGATAGTAATTAAAAATATTAGGTTCCCGCCACATCTTCTGCGATGTAAATAACTGACAAAGCAGATTTGGCGGGTTTTTTGTATCCGGAGTTTATATGACGTGGAAAGACAGGCTTCAGGATGCGTCATTTCGCGGCGTACCGTTTAAGGTTGAAGAAGAAAGTGCGGGAACCGGTCGCCGTGTGGAAACACACGAATATCCGAACCGCGACAAGCCCTATACCGAAGATCTGGGAAAAGTCACTTTCCGCCCGTCCATCACAGCTTATGTGGTGGGAGATGACTGCTTTGACCAGCGCGATCACCTGATTGAAGCGCTGAATAAACCCGGTCCCGGCACGCTTGTCCACCCGACATATGGTGAGCTGAAAGTCTGTGTTGACGGGGAAGTTCGGGTCAGCACATCGAAAAGTGAAGGGCGTATTGTCCGCTTTGACCTGAAGTTTGTCGAAGCAGGAGAACTCTCTTACCCCACATCAGGTGCGGCGACGGCGCAGACGCTGATGTCATCCTGTTCTGCACTGGATGACTGCATCAGTGACAGCTTCAGCGGTTTCAGTATCGATGGTGTGGCGGATTTCGTGCAGAACGACGTTATCGGTAATGCCAGCATAATGCTGGGGTATGTTTCTGATGCGATGAAAGTGGTGGATTCTGCCGTATCGGATGCCGCCAGGCTGTTGCAGGGGGATATCTCGGTACTTCTGCCGCCGCCATCGTCAGGCAAAAATTTCGTTGAGCAGGTGCAGAAAATGTGGCGTACCGGGAAACGCCTTTATGGTAACGCCAGCGACCTGGTCACCATGATCAAAACGCTTTCCGGTGTCAGCCTCGGCAGCGATCTGCAACCGCGCGGCGTCTGGAAAACGGACAGTAAAACCACCGCCACGGCGACGCAGCAGCGTAACGTGGTTGCCAGCACCCTTCGTACGACCGCAATCAGCGAAGCGGCGTATGCCGTCACCCGATTGCCTGCGCCAACAACTTCCGCGGTGATGCAGAATTCCGCAGTGGGGCAGGCAACAACACCTGCGCAGAGCACTGGCTGGCCTTCCGTCACGCATCCGGCACTGAACAATGCACCGGCGGTGAAAAACACAGTTGACCTGCCGACGTGGGAAGAACTGACTGACATTCGCGACACACTGAATACGGCAATTGATAAGGAGTTGTCCCGTACAACCAGTGATGCGCTGTTTCTGGCGCTGCGCCGGGTGAAAGCAGATCTGAATGCGGATATCAACACGCGCCTTGAACAGTCTGCACGGATCATTCAGCGCACGCCGGATGAGGTTTTACCCGCGCTGGTGCTGGCGGCGACCTGGTTTGATAACGCGGCGCGTGACGCGGACATTATCCGGCGTAATGCCATTACGCATCCCGGCTTTGTGCCGGTGATCCCTCTAAAGGTGCCAGTGCAATGAACGATAACGTCACGCTACGGGTAAATGGCCGGGAGTGGAATGGCTGGACATCGGTGCGCATCGGTGCCGGTGTTGAACGACTGGCGCGGGATTTCAGTGTGGAGATCACCCGCCAGTGGCCGGGAGATGAGGGTATCACCACGCTTCAGCCGCGCATTAAAAACGGTTCAAAAGTGGAAGTGCTGATTGGTGATGAGCTGGTGATCACCGGCTGGGTGGAGGCGACGCCCGTTCGTTACGATGCCCGTTCGGTCAGCACCGGTATTGCCGGACGCAGTCTAACCGCTGATCTGATTGACTGTGCAGCCGAACCGACACAGTTTAACGGACGATCGCTGGTACAGATTGCGCAGGCGCTTGCTGCGCCCTTCGGCATTGAGGTGGTGAACAACGGTGCGCCGTCGGGTGTTATTCCTGACGTCCAGCCTGATCACGGTGAAACGGTGATTGAGGTAATCAACAAAATACTCGGTCAGCAGCAGGCACTGGCTTACGACGACCCGCACGGCAGGCTGGTGATTGGCGGTATTGGCTCAACGCGGGCACATACCGCGCTGGTACTTGGGGAAAACATCCTTTCCTGTGATACGGAGAAGAGTATCCGGGAGCGGTTTTCAGTTTACCAGGTGGCGGGGCAGCGTGCCGGAAACGACGATGATTTCGGTGAGGCCACCACCACCGCGCTGCGGGCCCGCACAGAGGACGCATTTATTGCCCGTTACCGTCCGATGTATATCAGGCAGACAGGGCAGGCCACGGGGGCAGGCTGTATTGCGCGTGCTGACTTTGAAGCCCGACAACGGGCGGCGCGGACGGATGAAACCACCTATGTGGTGCAGGGCTGGCGACAGGGTAACGGTACGCTGTGGCAGCCCAACCAGCGGGTGATTGTCTTTGATCCGGTCTGTGGTTTCGACAATACCGAACTGCTTGTTTCGGAAGTCACGTTTACTCAGGACCAGAACGGCACCCTGACGGAAATCCGTGTCGGCCCGCCTGATGCTTATCTGCCTGAACCCGAAGATCCCGGCGCGCGGAAAAAGAAAAAAGCCAGAGTACAGGAGGACCCGTTCTGATGAGGGCGATTGAAACCATACAGCGACAACTCCTCGGGCTGATTGGGCGGGCCGTGGTGAAAAGCATCAGTGCCGCAACGAAATGTCAGACCGTGGATGTGTCCCTGATTGCCGGTGAACCCAAAGCCGGGGTTGAACATCTTGAACCTTACGGTTTTACCGCAAGGGCAAACAGCGGTGCGGAAGCGGTGGTGTTGTTTCCGGATGGCGACCGTTCTCATGCGGTGGTTGTTACGGTGTCGGATCGGCGTTACCGCCTGAAAGGGCTGCAGACGGGTGAGGTGGCTGTCTATGACGATCAGGGGCAGTCCGTGACGCTGACCCGGGAGGGGATCGTGGTGGACGGTGCAGGTAAAACGATCACGTTTCGCAATTCACCTAAAGCACGTTTTGAAATGGACCTGGAAGTGACAGGACAAGTGAAAGACCTGTGCGACTCCAGCGGCACCACCATGTCAGCGATGCGGCTTGCCTATAACGGGCATCGTCACAGAGAGAACGGTCAGGGCAGTAACACCGACAAACCTGATAAAGCGATGGAGGCATGATGGAACTGTGGCTGACGGTGAACGGTAAACGCACCTGCGCCAGCGCACCGCTGGATCCGCTGACCCGCGCCGTGGTGATTTCCCTGTTTACCTGGCGGCGGGCGGAGCCTGATGACAACGCCGACGTCCCGATGGGATGGTGGGGGGATACCTGGCCTGCGGTACAGAATGACCGTTACGGCTCCCGACTGTGGCTGCTTCAGCGCAGCAAACTGACCAATCAGCTGGTGCAGACGGTAAGGGGGTATATCCGCGAATGCCTGCAATGGATGATTGATGATGGCGTGGTGTCCCGTATTGATCTGGATATCCGCCGCACCGGGATTAATGAACTGGGTAACAGTATCACTCTCTGGCGTCGTGACGGACCGGTAATGATTTCTTTTGATGATCTGTGGAGTGCGATAACGCATGGCGGACAGTGAATTTCAGCGCCCGACGCTGGCAGAAAATATCAGTATGCTCCGTAACGATTTATTCGCCAGGCTGGACGTCAGCGACACGCTCCGGCGCATGGATGAAGACGTGCGGGCAAAGGTGTATGCGGCGGCGCTGCATACGGTTTACGGGTACATCGATTATCTGGCAATGAATATGCTGCCTGACCTGTGCGATGAGTCCTGGCTGGCGCGACATGCTGCGATGAAACGGTGTCCGCGCAAGGGGGCCACGGCTGCCAGCGGGTATATGCGCTGGGAAGGTGTCAGCGATGGCCTGAAGGTGACCGCCGGAAGTGTTATTCAGCGCGATGACCTGGTTCAGTACACGGCAACTGCCGATGCAATCAGCACCGGTGGTGTCCTGCGCGTGCCGATCGCCTGCTCAAGTGCAGGAGCGGTCGGTAACGCTGACGACGGTACGGCATTAATCCTGGTCACGCCGGTGAATGGGCTGCCGTCTTCCGGTGTGGCTGACACCCTGACAGGCGGATTTGATACTGAAGAGCTGGAAACGTGGCGCGCCCGCGTCATTGAGCGGTATTACTGGACGCCGCAGGGCGGGGCTGACGGGGACTATGTCGTCTGGGCTAAAGAAGTGCCCGGCATTACCCGCGCATGGACATACCGTCACTGGATGGGAACGGGAACTGTCGGTGTGATGATTGCCAGCAGTGACCTGATTAACCCCATTCCGGAAGAATCAATGGAAATGGCGGCAAGACAACATATCGAGCCACTGGCCCCGGTGGCAGGCTCTGATTTGTATGTATTCAGGCCGGTGGCACATAAAGTGGATTTTCATATCCGCGTGACGCCGGACACACCGGAAATACGAGCCGCCATTACTGCGGAGTTGCGTTCGTTCCTGCTGCGTGATGGTTATCCGCAGGGAGAACTGAAGGTGTCGCGTATCAGTGAAGCGATTTCCGGTGCGAACGGGGAATACAGCCATCAGTTGCTTGCACCGGCGGACAATATCTCCATTGCAAAAAATGAACTGGCGGTTCTGGGGACGATTTTATGGACGTGACAAACGATGATTACATCCGTCTGTTGTCGGCACTGCTGCCGCCCGGTCCGGCGTGGCCAGCTAGCGATCCGGCGATTGCCGGTGCAGCACCGTCATTAACCCGTGTTCATCAGCGTGCGGATGCCCTGATGCGGGAGCTGGATCCGCGCACCACCACCGAACTGATAAATCGCTGGGAGCGTCTGTGCGGCCTGCCGGATGAATGTATTCCCGCAGGGACACAGACCCTTCGCCAGCGTCAGCAACGGCTGGATGCGAAGGTTAACCTGGCGGGCGGCATCAACGAGGATTTTTATCTTGCACAGCTTGCTGCCCTGGGCAGACCAGATGCCACCATCACGCGATACGACAAAAGCACCTTCACCTGCTCATCGGCCTGTACTGACGCGGTGAATGCGCCGGAATGGCGGTATTACTGGCAGGTCAACATGCCAGCCGCCACCAACACCACCTGGATGACATGTGGCGATCCCTGTGATTCCGCACTGCGTATCTGGGGCGACACCGTTGTCGAGTGTGTGCTTAACAAACTCTGCCCTTCGCATACCTACGTAATTTTTAAATATCCGGAGTAATCCATGCATCGTATAGACACGAAAACCGCGCAGAAGGATAAGTTCGGCGCGGGTAAGAACGGTTTTACCCGTGGTAACCCCCAGACCGGCACACCTGCCACCGATCTGGATGATGACTACTTTGACATGTTGCAGGAAGAACTTTGTAGCGTGGTGGAGGCCTCCGGTGCCAGCCTGGAGAAGGAGCGGCACGACCAGTTGCTTACCGCGCTTCGTGCGCTGCTGTTAAGCCGCAAGAATCCGTTTGGTGATATCAAATCGGACGGCACAGTACCAACGGCTCTCGAAAACCTTGGATTTACAGACCCGGATGACGGGGATTCCCTGGTAGCAGTTAAACAGGACCTGGAGAATGCTGTTATCCGAAATCAGCACGACAAAAACGCAGAGATTATTAGTGTGAGGGATTTTGGGGCTATCGGTGACGGTATTGCTGACGACACTGCGGCGATACAGCGGGCAATTGACTCGGTTCCGGCAGGATCGCGACTGGGATTCTGGAGAGGAAAGTATTTGTTCGACACTGTAACGTTGTCAAAACCCATTGTTCTGGTGGGAGATGCAGACCTGGTTCACAACGGATTCGTTATAAAATCAAGTAATATAACATCGTTATTAACGGGCATGCAGACCTGTCGTGAATACCATCATTCAGCCAGGGCGTTTTCGTGTAATGCCCACCAGGACTTATCTGACTACAAAAATATAAAAATCCTGTTCAACAAGTTTGCGGGTTTTTTCTACGCAACTGATATAACAGCCAGGGATTACGATGCGATGTCTGACAATCCGGATAATCGAGTTGTCAGTGATACCCTGATACTTGGTTGTACGTCAGTAGCCCCTGAGGGTGTAAACGCCGGGCACTTTCAGCATATAGGGGTAACCAACGCAAAGTGCGTCGGCAATTCAACGCACGGAGGGAAAAACGCGACCTCATACAATTTTATCAACGGGAACGGATATCTGATTGTTCAGGGTAATTACGATTACGGAAATACTTATGGCTCCTGTGAGGTTGAAAACGATTCCAGTAATACAGTAATTTCCGGGAACGCATTCAGGGGCAAAATCTGGATTGATGACAGCAGCAACGTCACTGTCAGCGGAAACACCGTTGACGACGAAATTTTGATTACGTCCCAGACTGACGATGTGCGAAACGTTCTGGTTGCAGGGAATACGGCCAAACGAATAGTCGTTCAGCAATTTGGAGACGAACCTGTCGGCTGGGCATACGATTGTCATATACAGGGAAATCTGACAACGGGTAATCCGGAATACGAACACGATATTCTGTTGTCGTCACTGATTAGCGGAACAGTGGAAAATAATCGCCTGAACGGAGAATCGAAATATTCTATTGGTATTATACGTCATCACAATACGGACCTGATAATACGTAACAATACCGGGAAACGAGAAGCCATTATTTCTGGTAGTGGCGGAAGAATAATCGATTACGCAAATATAGGTTTTAATGTATTTACTCAGTCAGACAGTCGACACGTTTCCACACTATTGACCCCGGTGTCGGATTATCTTGATTTACCAGGAAAATACTTGCACGGAACTAAATACGCCGGACAACTGATACCAGGCGGGAATACTGTTATTTCGCTATCAGTACCAGATGTAAAAAACTTAGTTTTCAGGGGGATATCGCTGTGGGTGCTAATCCGTGACCCTGCAAATAACAATATGTCCAGCTACAGAATTGATGGATTTTTCAGGGTTGTAGGTTCATCCGTGTCAATAAGTTTTGGAGCTCCTTATTCAGTTCTGGGAGTCGATTCTGGATTTGTGACCGTTGCGAACCAGGGAAGCACAACAACAGCTATCATGCTGAGCATAACGAATACCCACGAAACGAAAAATCTGCAAGTTACGATGCTGCCAGCAGTTACCAGCAGATTTGGGCTGGACGATTAAAAATCTGACAAATTGACGCGCAATTCTGGGCGGAGAGCGCACAACCTGACAGCCCAGAATTGCGTGTTAATTTGCCCAGAAAAAAACGCAAAGTTACAACTGCTCGCGCACAGGGACGAACTGGAGGTCGCTGTCCAGAACAATGGGCGCAGGCTGGACGACTAATTGCATCAGGAGTTTCTCGCCAGAAGGTAGCGATCATCTATGATGTTGGCGTATCGACTTTGTATAAGAAGTTTCCGGTCGGAGATAAATGAAACCGTAGCACGTCGTATGCAAGAACGTGCCACGGCTGGCTGGTTAACTTTCGATAGTGCGAGTATTGAATGATTTCCAGCCGTTACCGATTTTACGTGTTAATTAGTGAACAAACCACTCATCAGCAGATTCCCAGGTATCTTTCAGAGTCTCCTGAACAAAAGTTTTTGCAGAATCCTTATCTGCGGTGCGTGTAACAGAAAGGCCATCGTTGCTGGTGGCTTTTACGATCACCTCTACATCGTCATAACGTTTACTGATGCGTCGGGTTAATTCTTGCTTTAACGCATCCACAGCACCGGTTGGCATTTTAGTCATTTTTTCTTTGGCTATGCAGATTTCAATACGCATAAAAGTCCCTCTATACTGTGTTTGTATACAGTATATTTTTAACTGTATGGATAAACAGTGTCAAGAGGCCTTATTTCTGCTCTTTTGGAGCTCTTCAAAACGATTATGTAAAGATTTCGGATACAGTTCGGTATATACCTGCCATAGCACGTTTAATGAACGATGCCCTGTAACTTGGGCGACTTCCTCAATACTAAAACCAGCCTCAAATAAGCGACTTGCCCCTTCTCTACGCAAATCATGGTATCGCAGATCTTTAATACCTAATTTGCTTCTTACCCTCTGAAATCCCGCAGTAACAGAAGTGCTGTTATATGGAAAAATGAATTCCGATTTTTGGGGCTGTCGTTGGACGATATCCCAGGCTTCCCCAAGCAAGGCTACTTTCATGTGGTTGCCTTCCTTTTTGCGTGGATCTTTCCTGTCTCTTACGAGTATAGATTTTTGTTCCTGGTCGAGATCTTCCCATCGTAACCGGCATACTTCTCCGATTCGCATACAGGACCACACAGAAAATTTGAGGATATCAACGAACGGAATTTTTGAGCATTTATGAGTAGATCGTTGTTGAAGGCCTTCAATGAGCATGTCCAGTTCATCAGATGCTGGTCTACGATTACGACGGTTTGATTTACCAATCAAACCAAGTTTAAGTAGATATGGACGAGCGCTTTTCGCCGGGTTTGATGTGTAATTAATTCCGTATACAGGTTTGGCCGCATCCAGAACACTGCCAAGATAACTAACATCGTGGCTGACTGTTGCTGGACCTGCACCAGCGTTGTTTCTTAGCCTACAATGTTCAATTACGTCATTTTCTGTCAGTTCGGATAGTTTGATCGCGGAGATGTCACTATCCATAAGCAGTTCCAGCACATATCTTTTAGTACGACCTGCTTTACCTCCGGCATTTGGGTCATTTAAATATTTGTGTAGTAAGTCACGGACTGTAAGTCCGTCAACTGCATTTGATGATGGAATGCCATATAGATCTAATTCCATCACTTTCTGTGTACCCCATGTTTTGGCGTGGGCATGTTTAGGGAATGTTTTGCTTTCCCTGTAAGTGATAACACCTTTTTCTTTGATAATCACATTACAGCGATAGCGTGGTGTGCCATCGGATTTTAGTCGTTTCTCTATGTTATAGTACGCCATTACACGACCTCGTTATTTCGGGTTCCCATAGAACGTGGGAACCTGTGCGGGAACCTAACGCGAGAAAAATAGCCTGAAATGTTCAAAAATGCACGATAATCCTGAAACACAGAAAACTAATCAAACCAGCGCGATGCCTGAGAAAACTGACGTTCACTGGAGTGGTCGGTTTAGCGTTGCACCAATGCTTGACTGGACGGACAGACATTGCCGTTATTTCCTGCGTCTGCTTTCCCGCAATACGTTGCTGTATACCGAAATGGTGACCACAGGGGCGATTATTCACGGTAAAGGTGATTACCTGGCGTACAGTGAAGAAGAACATCCGGTAGCGTTGCAACTCGGGGGTAGCGATCCGGCGGCGCTGGCACAGTGTGCGAAGCTGGCAGAAGCGCGCGGATATGATGAGATCAACCTGAATGTCGGCTGCCCGTCTGACCGGGTGCAGAACGGCATGTTTGGTGCGTGTCTGATGGGTAATGCGCAGCTGGTTGCCGACTGCGTGAAAGCGATGCGCGATGTGGTGTCGATTCCGGTGACGGTGAAAACGCGTATTGGCATCGATGATCAGGACAGCTATGAATTTCTCTGCGATTTCATCAACACCGTTTCCGGCAAAGGTGAGTGTGAGATGTTCATCATCCACGCACGTAAAGCCTGGCTTTCTGGGTTAAGTCCGAAAGAAAACCGTGAGATCCCGCCGCTCGATTATCCGCGTGTGTATCAACTGAAGCGTGACTTTCCGCATCTGACGATGTCGATTAACGGTGGTATCAAGTCGCTGGAAGAAGCTAAAGCGCATTTGCAACATATGGATGGCGTGATGGTCGGGCGCGAGGCGTATCAGAATCCGGGGATTCTGGCGGCGGTAGACCGAGAGATTTTTGGTTCCTCGGATACCGATGCCGATCCGGTGGCGGTAGTGCGCGCCATGTATCCGTACATTGAGCGTGAACTCAGCCAGGGTACGTATCTCGGCCATATTACCCGGCATATGCTGGGCTTGTTCCAGGGTATTCCTGGCGCGCGGCAGTGGCGGCGTTATTTAAGTGAAAATGCCCATAAAGCGGGTGCAGACATTAATGTGCTGGAACACGCGCTCAAACTGGTGGCGGATAAGCGTTAACTTTTCACCAAAAAGTAGTCAAATTCACCACGCCCTGCGCACCGTCGCGGGGTGTTTTGCTGTTAAATCAACAGATTATTTTTGGCATGATTCTTGTAATGCCAGCAAGAGATTTCATATTTGGGAGAGCATCATGCTGGAACTACTTTTTGTAATTGGCTTTTTTGTCATGCTGATGGTCACCGGTGTTTCGTTGCTGGGTATTATCGCCGCGCTGATTGTGGCGACGGCCTTTATGTTCCTCGGCGGTATGCTGGCATTGATGATTAAGTTGCTGCCGTGGCTGCTGTTGGCGGTTGCGGTGGTGTGGGTGATCAGGGCAATTAAAGCACCAAAAGTGCCGAAATATCAGCGTTATGACCGCTGGCGTTACTAAGGGATTGTGCGGATGATCACAACCTAAGGTTTTATCCTTAGAACAAAATAGGAATTGATAATCAAATCTGTCACTATTGCGCGTCAAACAAATTCATCGAGCTGTACCCTACATACAGCCGAACTATAAAAGAAAGGGCTTCCCAGGTGGAAGCCCAATTTCTTTTATGGAATCAACAGGCTGGAACCCTGCGTCGCCCGGCTTTCCAGAATCTCATGCGCACGCCGCGCATCCTTCAGCGGATATTTCTGCTGCTCGGCGACATCGACCTTAATCACACCGCTGGCAATCAAAGAGAACAGTTCATTACTGGCCTCGGTTAATTCCTCCCGCGTGGTGATATAGCCTTGCAGGGAAGGGCGTGTCACATACAACGAGCCTTTCTGATTGAGAATGCCTAAGTTCACACCGGTAACCGCACCTGATGAGTTGCCAAAACTCACCATTAAGCCGCGGCGTTGCAGGCAATCCAGCGACCGTTCCCAGGTGTCTCTGCCCACTGAATCGTACACCACGCGCACTTTCTTACCACCGGTGATCTCTTTCAATCGCTCGACCAGGTTTTCTTCGCGATAGTTAATAACCTGCCATGCTCCGGCTTTTAAGGCGCTTTGCGCTTTTTGCGCCGTTCCTACGGTGCCGATAAGTTTCGCGCCAAGGGCTTTTGCCCACTGGCAGGCAATCAAGCCAACGCCGCCAGCCGCTGCGTGGAACAGGAATTGTTCATCGGGTTTAATTTCATAGGTTTTGCGCAGCAGATAATAAACCGTTAAGCCTTTCAGGAAGGATGCCGCAGCTTGCTCAAAAGAAATTGCCGCAGGCAGAATCGCCGCTTTATCCGCATTAATGTTATGCACAGAGCTGTAAGCGCCTAATGCCGATTGTGCATAGACTACGCGATCGCCTGCCTTAATATGCTTTACACCACTGCCGACTTTACTCACGATGCCTGCCGCTTCGGTGCCTAATCCGCTGGGTAGCGATGGTGGCGGGTAAAGGCCGCTGCGGATATACGTGTCGATAAAATTGATGCCGATGGCTTTATTTTCGACCTGGATTTCATTCTCCGCCGGATCGGCAGGAGTGAACTCTACGGCTTGAAGTACTTCCGGGCCACCGTGCTTGTGAAATTCAATTCGTGTTGCCATTTAAACTCCTTTACTGAGCGACATATCTGTTTTAAGCCTAACAGTAGTCGCCAGGCCGCGCGGGGATTTTTTCCGGGCTGCGGTCACAACCCGGAATATCTCTGATCAGTATTGAAACGGCGTCGCCGCAATCCAGTTTTGCCACTGGCGCTCAAAGTTGGTTAGCGTTAATACGCCCCGTTCACGGCACGGGCGAGTCCAGGTTTGGTAATCATTAGCTTCCCGACAAACACAAATCATATATTGCCTGGCATCCTGATTTTCTGGCCGAAAACGCCAGGCCAGGAGTGGCCCACCTGGTGTTTGCGGTGCAATACCGGCTTCGCCATCATAGATAGCCCTGGCACCACGACTCCCACCACCGTTTTCGACATAACATTGTAAAGAACGCAGTACAGCCAGCGCCAGTTGCGCACTTTGCCGCCACTGGAAAGATTGTGCCAGGCTGTTTTCATCGCATTGAATACCTTCCCGGCGAATATCTTCACAAAGTGTTGCCAGGGTTTGCGCGGCAGTGTTGATCCCCTGTGTATGACACAAAATTGCGGCATGGTGGCTCATGGTATTTTGTATCGTTTCTCGCACGTCGTCACGTAGCAGCCCCTGATTCAGGTGCTGTTGCGCCTCATTAATCGTACTGAGAATTTGTTGCCTCTCGAGAGGCCGGTCCTGGCTTTTCTGATGAGCAATATGTAATGCACAGCGGCGGGCGAAAACTTGCCCGGCATTGAGCGCTGCTCCACCTGGGCGCGTGACACCATGTGTTCCGGCATTTTCTCCGGCAGCATAACAACCAGTTAGCGATGTACGTGCCCAAATATCAACTTCAATTCCGCCATTAAGATGTTGATTATTTAGCGTAAACTTGAGCGGTGAGGCTGTGAGATCATGACCGTGCATCTGATACAAACGAATAGCCAGAGGATTCATCTGTGTTAATCTCGCCAGCGGTTGTGCCAGCAGGGCGTGATTTTGTTGCAGATAGTCGATGACATCATCATCCAGCTCCCGCAGGTTAAATAGTGTTCCGTCCGCTGCGGGTTCTGGTTCCCGTAGAAAATCGAGAAAAACATCGCGCCCTTTTTGAGTCTCTTCATAAACTGCGACATCCAGCAAGCTGGAGCCATATTCCAGCATTCGTTCCGCGTGAAACGGCCACTGGTAACCTTTGCGAAATATCGCGGAGGCCAGCATACGAGTCGTGGGGTAATAAGTTGCCAGAAAATTATACTGACGCCCGGAGTGGTCCTGCGAATAGATGCGCGGCATCGCCTGCATGTAAGTACCGGAAAGATTCCACGGAAACTGGCTGCGCGGTGTACCGATACCAAACTGACTTTCCGTAAGATTAACCAGAGTTATCCCTGCTTCCAGCGCCATGCCCAACGCACTAAAACAGTTCACCGGATAAACACTGTCACGATAAAGTTCACCAGGCCCGCCCGTGGCTAAAACCAGATGCTGACAGCGAATCACTACCATTCTCCAGGGATTATCCCGACAGGCTTTATCGATGGCGATCACCCCCTCGACTCGTCGATTTTCTCCTTCACCACTGGTCAGGATACGAATCGCCGTTGTGTGATCGCAAAGAGGAATATTAAGGCGCATTGCCTCCTGGGCCAGCACCTTCACCATCAGGCGCGATGTTCGAGGACCGCAGCTAGTGGCACGGCCAAATTCATCGTGATCGGTTTGATAACGCAACGTTGCGCCAAAGAGATCTTCAGGCAAATCCAGACCCAGATATTTCAGTACTTCACAGGTGTTCACCGATCCGAGCGCCTCAACATATGCGGTGTCATGATCCATCGCACCACCTGCCGCCAGGGTGTTACTTAATGTCAGAAAATGGTCACCATTTGCACGCGTATTCGCGGTGTGAAGCGTTTGTTTATCAGAACCAGAACAGGCGGAAGTTCCCCAGAAGGCTTTGCTGGAGGCTACCATTACATCGACATTTTGCCGTTTCAGCTCGACGGCAGCTCGCCATCCTGCCGCGCCACTGCCCAGAACCAGCGTGTTGCAGCGGTACTCAGGTAAAATGGTACCGTTAAGGTCGATACTACCGCTGACTTGAGCCAGCGGTGCGTAATGGGGCATTTTCACGTCAGTCAGGGAATCGATAATAGATTCAGAGACATTATGCGTCATGGTAGGTGCCCGTAGTCTGGTTATGTTGGGAAACGCTGATCGTTTCAGCGTCGGCAAGATCATCAAGATCACGATCGCGTGTTTCTGGAGCAAAGAAAGTCGCAATAATCGTACCAACGGTCAGCAGACTAAGGTAAATAGCGATTGGCATCCAGGCAGCAATACCACTGGGATCGTTAGTGTGGATCACCCAGGAAATGATTGCAGAACCAACCAGTGGCGCGATCCCTCCGGCAATAACGGCAGAAACTTCCCTTGCCAGTGCGACGCCAATATAACGATGGCGAGCACCAAAGAGTTCAGGCAGAAAAGCACCTTGTGCACCAAACATACCCCAGGCTCCAATCCCTAAGGCCAGAGAAAGAGAGACAATAGTGACAGGAACATTACCGTGGCTGAAAGACCACCACACCGGAAAGGTAATCAACAACTGAAAAATCGCCAGACTACGATAGACAAGAACCCTGCCGAAGCGATCGGTCAGCCAACCGGCAATAGGCACCATAATTGCACCGACTACTACCGCAGACATCAGGCATAGCGTACCAACTGATTTGTCCAGCCCAACCACACCAACGATATAACTGATCGCTAAAGCCTGATAAATCGACGAGCCGCCGTTTTCTGCCAGACGTAAGCCAATCCCGACGAAGACATTACGGCGTGATGTTTTCAGCAAATTTCGTAAGGGTGATTCTGTAACTTGTTGACGAGCTTCGAGTTTTGCGAATGATGGCGATTCTTTAAGATGCAGTCGAATATAAATAGCCACCGCGATAATCACCACGCTGGAGAGGAAGGGCAAGCGCCACCACCAGGTTTCGGCAAGATTTGTCACATTATGCAGCAGGATGAAGTAAACGGCAGATGCCATAAACGTACCAATCTGGATTCCGAGGAACGGCAGCGCGGCGTAATAACCCCGTTTGCCGTCAGGAGCATATTCGGTCATCAGTACGGCGGCTCCCGCCTGTTCAGCCCCAGCACCAAGCCCTTGCAGCAGGCGTAATGCAATAAGCATAATTGGCGCCCAGATTCCCGCTGTTTCGTAAGTGGGTAATACCCCGATCAACGTGCTGGCGATTCCCATTAACAACACCGTTGCTAACAGGACGAACTTACGGCCCAAACGATCACCTAATGAGCCGAAGAGAATTCCGCCTACAGGTCTGACGGCAAATCCGAGAAAGTAGGTGCCAAAACTGGCGATCAGCGCCATTCCCGGTTCCTGATTAGGAAAAAAGAGTGGACCAAAAATAATGGCGGATGCCAGGCTGTAAAGTGCGAAATCGTAGTATTCCAGTGCGCTGCCGAGAGAGCAGGTCCACGCCGCGCGACGCAGATCTGCCGATGAAACATTCGCTTTCTCTGCTGGTTGTGAAGGTTGCATGATGTGTCTCCTTTCAGACGGATAAAAGAAATCCGCCTAAAATCAATGGGATTCTTGCGTTATTATTAAAATCCAAAATGAAATGCTAAGTTATCGAGCACTAAAGTGCGGTTGACGCTTCTCAGTAAATGCCTGACTGCCTTCATGAGCATCTTCAGTCGTGGCGGAAAAAGCGCCAGCCAGTGCTTCAAGCGTCGAGGCCACAGCAATACCTTCTCCGGCATCAATAACCTGCTTGGCGATCTGCACTGCAACGGGAGCACGCTGGGCGATACGTTGTGCCAGTTGCAGTCCGGCGTCGTGTAACGTCTCCCTGGCGACAACGCGATTCACCAGCCCGCAGGACAGTGCCCGCTGTGCATCCAGTGGTTCACCGGTAAATACCAGTTCTTTCACCAGTGAGCGCCCAAGCAGTGCCGTCAGCCGCTGCGTTCCTGACCAGCCAGGCACTGTCGCCAGCCCGGTTTCTGGTAGTGCCATTTGTGCTTCGGCGCTACAAATACGGATATCGGCGGTAGCAGCCAGTTCCAGACCACCGCCATAAGCCAGGCCGTGCAACAGGGCGATTACGGGCTGTGGCAGTTGTGCCAGAGCATCAAATGCCTGATGACCGCGGCGGATCCAGTTGCGCCACATATCGAGTGCAGAAAGAGAGGTCCAGCGATGAATATCCGCGCCGACACAAAACGCTTTTTCACTGGCACTGGTCAGCAGTACTACGCGGATCTCCGAATCAGTTTCCAACGTGTGGCAATGCGCCAGCAGTTGTTCGAGCATCTCTGGGGTTAATGCGTTGAGTTTCGCCGGGCGATTAATCACCAAAGTGGCAATGAAACCGTTGCGCTGGAGGTCAATGGTGCCGTTATTCATGGTGACGTCCTTGTTGAAAATAGTGGGGATTCATTAGTTTGAGATCGTCTGCCAGACGGAGTGGGGCATCGCTTTGGGCGAGAATGTCGCGTTCAGGATCAATACCTGGGGCAATTTCCGTGACCAGTAGTCCGTCTGGGGTTAATTCCAGCACGCAGCGTTCAGTGATGTACTGCACTTGTTGCCCGAGTCTTATTGCGCGTTTGCCGGAGAACGTCACGTGGGCGACGTCCTGTACCAGTTTTTTGGCTTTGCCTTCTTTAATGATACGCAGCTGACCTTCTTCCAGTTGCAGTTGGGCACCGGCATTGAAAAAGCCAGAGAAAATAATGCGCTTCGCATGTGAGGTGATATCAATAAATCCACCGCATCCGGCAGTGACATGTGGACGAGCGGGGAGATGTGAGACGTTCACTGAGCCATCTGCGCCGATTTGTAAAAACGACATCAGAGTGAGATCAAAGCCACCGCCCTGGAAATAGGTGAACTGCTGGGGAGAGGGCAAAAATGCTTCTGCATTAGAGGCACAACCGAACTGAAATTCCAGCAGTGGAACTCCGCCAATCGCGCCCTGTTCCAGCAGCCAGGTGACGTCACCGTGGCGACCTTGTTCCAGTAGAATGCGTGGTACGTTGGCAGAAATACCAAAGCCAATATTTACCGCATCTCCACTTTGTAGTTCTTGCGCGACTCGCTGGGCAATAACTCGCGCCGGGCCATGTTCCATATAACGAAAGGCTGATAGCGGACGACTGATTTCGCCGGAAATGGCAGGTTCATATTGCGTTTGTGTCGTTTGTGTTTGTTCCGGCGCAATCACGATGTAATCCACCAGTACACCCGGAATACGCACCTCTTTTGGTTTCAGACTTCCGGCGGCAACCTGTCGTTTTACTTGCGCAATTATGATGCCACCATTATTGCGAACGGCAGTAGCCTGTTCCAGTGGCCCCAGATAAGCCCCTTCATGTTCATAAGTCAGGTTGCCGCGTTCATCGGCAGTGGTAGCGCGAATGATCGCCACCTGCGGCACGATACTGGGGAAAAACAGCCAGTCGTCGTTAGCAAATCGAACACGTTCAACCAGAGATTGTTGCGCCGCTTTTTCATTCATTGCACCGCCCTGCAACAGGGGATCCACATAGGTATCCATGCCTGTTTGTGTCAGCACGCCAGGACGATGAGCCGCCGCTTCCCGGTGCATATCAAATAAGATCCCGGAAGGCAGATTCCAGGCGGGGATCGCGTTGTCATTGATCATTTGCCAGATTAACGGAGGTGCCATTGATGATGGACCGGAGGGGTAGGAGCCAGCGATCACTTTTGCCAGTAAGCCCGGTTGCGCCAGATGATCGATGCCTTTTACGCCATACATATCACCAGCGGCGATAGGGTGGATGGAGGTGATGTTTTGCGGATGTCCGGCACGTTGAAAGCGTTCACCTATTGCTGCCAGCACCGCATCCGGACACCCCATTCCACTGGAGGAGGAGACGGTGACAACTGCGCCATCAACAATCAAATCTGCAGCTTCCGGTGCAGTGATCGTGCGTACAGAGCACATAATAATTTCCTTGTTTCGATATAAAAATAATTAAAAATATGCATTTAAAACAATATGATAATTTTCATAAATTAATTGGAACGATCTAATTTATGCGTAATTTGTACGATTAGGGTGTAAAAAACACAACAAGGGAAGTGCGAATCTGTGATCGAAACGACGATCTCCTGCGATCCCTTGCGTTAACGGATCGCATGAGTAAAAGGAGATTATGATAAAGTAATTGCCTTGATCTTATGGGGGGTTGGAGCAGGCATGGCGAAGTCGGATACAGGAAGAAAGCGGGTAACATTAACCGATGTTGCGCGTGCGGCTGGCGTTTCGAAATCGACCGTATCGCTGGTTCTCAACGACAGTTCACTTATCAAAAAAGAGACTCAACAAAAAGTCCAGCAAGCCATTGAACAATTAGGCTATGTCTATAACCGTTTTGCTGCCAATCTGCGTTCGCAAAAATCGCTAACTATCGGCGTAGTCATTGACGATTTGATAAATCCTTTCTTCGCTGAATTTACTATGGGTCTTGAGATGACGCTGGCGGAGCACGGTTTTATCACCGTGATGTCCAATACCTCCCAGCGTAGTGACCGGCAAAAACAGGTGCTTGATACCTTGCTGGAACACCACGTCGCGGGCATTGTCCTCTGTCCAGTGAACAGTACCTCAGAAGCCGATTTACAGCGTTATGCCAACAGTTCCACACCCTTATTAATCACGATGCGTCCTCTGGATTGGCAACAATTGCCCGTCGATTACGTTGGCGTGGACAGCCACGCAGGTGTACGGGAAGCGACGGAATATCTCATTCAACAAGGGCACAGAGATATCGTGTTTATTGGTGGTCTTACGCACCATATGCGTTATCAGGGATACCTTGAGGCGATGAATCACCATGGTTTACAGCCGTGGAGTACTGATGCTTTTTCGCTGCGTGCTGAACCGACTCAGGCCAACGGCTACCAGTTGATGCAACAGCTGTTGGATATGCCTTCGCCACCCACAGCGGTGATTTGTTATAACGATTTAATGGCTTTTGGCGCGGAGTCGGCACTAGGCGAAAGAGGATTATTTGCCGGGGAAGATATTTCGTTGATTGGTAATGATGGCGTGGCGGCTTGTGCTTACAGTAACCCGCCGTTAACCACAATTGCGGTAGAACCATTGGCTCTGGGGAAACAGGCGGCGCAGCAAATTTTACGGCGTATTGCGCAACCAGACGCACCGCTCAGCCATTACATCTATCGCCCGACCCTGCAAATTCGCGCTTCCACCGGAAAGCGGGGGCGTTAAATGCTGTAGCGAGAAACTGTTTCTCGCTATACTCTCTTGTCCCCCATTCAACAGCAGGTAACACCATTCGTTATGGCAGGCAATAGACCTTTCAACAAACAACAGACTGATAACCGCGAACGCGATCCACAAGTTGCCGGGCTAAAAGTGCCTCCGCACTCGATCGAAGCGGAGCAGTCGGTGTTGGGCGGTTTAATGCTGGATAACGAACGCTGGGATGATGTAGCCGAGCGTGTGGTGGCAGACGATTTTTACACCCGCCCACACCGTCATATCTTTACTGAAATGGCGCGTTTGCAGGAAAGCGGTAGTCCTATCGATCTGATTACCCTTGCGGAATCGCTGGAACGCCAGGGGCAACTCGATAGCGTCGGTGGTTTTGCTTATCTGGCAGAGCTGTCAAAAAATACGCCAAGTGCGGCGAACATCAGTGCATATGCGGATATCGTGCGCGAACGTGCCGTTGTTCGTGAGATGATCTCCGTTGCTAACGAGATTGCCGAAGCTGGTTTTGATCCACAAGGGCGTACCAGTGAAGATCTGCTCGACCTTGCTGAATCCCGCGTCTTTAAAATTGCCGAAAGTCGTGCAAACAAAGACGAAGGGCCGAAGAACATCGCCGATGTGCTCGACGCAACCGTGGCGCGTATTGAGCAGTTGTTTCAGCAGCCACACGATGGCGTTACCGGGGTAAATACCGGTTATGACGATCTCAACAAAAAAACCGCTGGCTTGCAGCCGTCGGATTTGATCATCGTCGCCGCGCGTCCGTCGATGGGTAAAACAACATTTGCGATGAATCTCGTCGAAAACGCAGCGATGTTGCAGGATAAACCGGTGCTTATCTTTTCGCTGGAGATGCCATCAGAACAGATTATGATGCGTTCTCTGGCGTCGCTGTCGCGCGTTGACCAGACTAAAATCCGTACCGGGCAGCTCGATGATGAAGACTGGGCACGCATTTCCGGCACCATGGGTATTTTGCTCGAAAAACGCAATATCTATATCGATGATTCCTCCGGCTTGACGCCAACGGAGGTGCGTTCCCGCGCACGCCGTATTGCCCGTGAACACGGCGGCATCGGGCTTATCATGATCGACTACCTGCAACTGATGCGCGTACCGGCGCTTTCCGATAACCGTACGCTGGAAATTGCAGAAATCTCCCGCTCGCTGAAAGCACTGGCGAAAGAACTGAACGTGCCGGTGGTGGCGCTGTCCCAGTTGAACCGTTCTCTGGAACAACGTGCCGACAAACGCCCGGTCAACTCCGACCTGCGTGAATCTGGCTCTATCGAGCAGGATGCGGACTTGATCATGTTTATCTATCGTGATGAGGTGTATCACGAAAACAGTGATTTAAAAGGCATCGCGGAAATTATTATCGGTAAACAACGTAACGGCCCAATCGGGACGGTACGCCTGACCTTTAACGGTCAATGGTCGCGCTTCGACAACTATGCGGGGCCGCAGTACGACGACGAATAATCACTTTGGGGCCAGCTAAACACTGGTCCCAAAATTATTCTGCCGGGCTTTCAATCCCTTTTTTTAGCCACTCTTTAAGGCTCAGAACCGAGTTATCTTCGTCTTCGTGGAATATGATATTGTCGATCTGCCAACAGCCATCATCAGCGGAACGCGCCATTAGCGCTTCGTCCTGCCAGGCCTTTTTATCATCAACGCTAAAATGAAAATGGAGGGTGACAGTGACGTTGTTATCACCAGGTTTAAACGATGACGGTAGCGTCACGCCATCAAATTTCTCATAGTAACTATCCGAAGGATAAGACGTGAAAATAATCCCGTCACCAAAAGTAGGTTTGGCCGTGGGATCAATGGCGTAGTCGCGTTTATTTCTGTCATACGCGCCAACAATAAGTTGATAAAGCGAGGGGGTGAGGTAATTCTGAAAAAATGCCAGCTGGTCTTTTTCACTCTTAAAGCCGGTATCAGAAAAAACATAGGTTGAATAAAACTTATCTGCGACACCGTCAGGTGTCTGCACCGGGCAAGCCCCCGTCGCGGCAGGCGTTATACCTGCGATTAGCAGAAAAAAGAAAACAAATTTTATCTTTGTCATGGCTGAAAATCCGATATCATCTTGCCGTTTATAAACCCATCCCTGGATGTGGAATAGCATACTCCGGTCATATCTGTTTAGCGAGGTTTTGCACTGGTGGGCAGAACCTGAAAAAAAGGAATACAAATGCAAGCGGCAACTGTTTTGATTAACCGCCGCGCTCTGCGACACAACCTGCAACGTCTGCGTGAACTGGCCCCCGCCAGTAAACTGGTTGCGGTGGTGAAAGCGAACGCCTACGGTCACGGTCTGATTGAGACCGCGCGAACGCTCCCCGATGCTGACGCCTTTGGCGTTGCCCGTCTCGAAGAAGCCCTACGGCTGCGGGCGGGGGGTATCACGCGACCTATTTTGTTACTGGAAGGTTTTTTTGAAGCAGACGATTTGCCGACGATCTCCGCTGAACATCTGCATACCGCAGTCCACAATGAAGAGCAGCTTGTCGCCCTCGAAAACGCTGAACTTAAAGAGCCTGTCACCGTCTGGATGAAGCTCGATACCGGAATGCACCGTTTGGGCGTATTGCCGGAACAGGCCGAGGCGTTTTATCAGCGTCTGAGCCAGTGTAAAAATGTCCGCCAGCCGGTGAACATTGTTAGTCACTTCGCCCGTGCCGATGAACCGCAAAGCGGCGCGACTGAAAAGCAGCTCGATATCTTCAACACCTTTTGTGAAGGTAAACCGGGGCAACGCTCAATTGCGGCATCAGGCGGCATTTTGTTATGGCCGCAGTCGCATTTTGACTGGGCGCGTCCGGGGATCATTCTTTACGGTGTCTCGCCGCTGGAAGATGGCACGACAGGGGCTGATTTTGGCTGTCAGCCAGTCATGTCTTTAACCTCCAGCCTGATTGCCGTGCGTGAGCATAAAGCCGGAGAGCCTGTCGGTTATGGTGGAACCTGGGTAAGCGAACGTGATACTCGTCTTGGCGTAGTCGCGATGGGCTATGGCGATGGTTATCCGCGCGCCGCGCCGTCCGGTACGCCAGTGCTGGTGAACGGTCGCGAAGTGCCGATTGTCGGGCGAGTCGCGATGGATATGATCTGCGTAGACTTAGGTCCACAGGCGCAGGACAAAGCCGGGGACCCGGTCATTTTATGGGGCGAAGGTTTGCCCGTAGAACGTATCGCTGAAATGACGAAAGTAAGCGCTTACGAACTTATTACGCGCCTGACTTCAAGAGTCGCGATGAAATACGTGGATTAATATTCGTCTCCAGGGAGGGACAATGTCTTATTCAGAAATCGCCGCGTGTCTGGCATACGCGGTTTCCGTCTGGCTGGCTGCCAGAAACAATGTGCATACATGGTGGATCGGCATAATTGGCAGCATATTGTACGGCTGGGTTTTTTGGTCCGTGCAACTCTATGCCGACGTTACGCTCCAGTTATTCTTCATCGCGACCAGCATCACTGGCTGGATCCACTGGCTGAAAGGTCAGGGTGGCGACATCTTGCCGGTGCGCCGAACGCAAGCCAGTCACTTTTTCCTTTTGTTGCTCTGTGCTGTCGTCGTGGCAGGCGGTTACGGCTTTTTACTCCACACCTTTACCAATGCCTGGGCACCCTGGCTGGATTCGTTGATTTTGACCTTTAGCGTTCTGGCACAATTCATGTTGATGGGAAGACGTATCGAAAACTGGTTCGTCTGGTTAGCGGTGAATACCCTGGCAGTGCCACTGTATATGACGCGCGGTTTAAACCTGACCGCTGGCTTATATTTCCTGTTCTGGATTAACGCCTGGCATGGTTTGTATCAATGGCGCAAAGAGTTGCAAACATCATGAAGCCTTTTGCAACGGGCCTGGTGGTTGGTAAATTCGCGCCTTTGCATTGTGGTCATGAAAAGTTGATCAATACCGCACTGGCGCAATGTGAAGAACTGTTCATCATCAGTTATTCCGTGCCGGAAATGCCTGACTGTGAACCTGAAAAGCGCCTGACGTGGCTGCAAGTGCGCTTCCCGCAAGCGACGATTTTGGTACTGACGCCAGAGCTTGTTGCGCGTTATAACTTACCTGCCATACCGCATAACGATGCCGATGCCGACATCCACCGTCATTATGTGGCGACGCTGTGCCTGCAGATATTACGCTGTCGTCCACATGCTGTATTTACTGCAGAAGACTATGGCGATGGCTTTGCTAACGTGCTGGCGCGGCGTTTTGCCCAACCCGTTGAACACGTTCGAATGGCGCGCCCAGTTGGCGATGAAGCGCCTTCGGGAACGCTTATTCGTTCCGATGTTCACCGCTATCGCTACATGTTGGCGAATGATGTTTATTACAGTTTCGTTCGCCGTATCTGTCTGCTTGGTGGCGAATCTACCGGTAAAAGCACGCTTTCAAAAGCGCTGGCGGATGGGCTTGATACGGTGTATGTCGCTGAATTTGGCCGCGACTATTGGGAAGAAAAAAACGGAATCTTAACCGCGGATGATTTGTTGCATATCGCCTGCGAACAGGTACGCCGGGAACAACAAGCAGAAGCTAATCACTATCTTATATGTGACACGTCGCCACTCACGACCTTGTTCTATGCCCTTGATCAATATGGTCATGCTCCGCAAGAACTTCATCAACTGGCGGAGCGGGAATACTCTCTGGTGGTGCTTTGCGGCGCAGAATTTCCCTTCGTGCAGGATGGCACCCGGCAAGGAGAGGTATTTCGCGCACGGCAACAGGTGTGGTATGAACAGGAATTGTCGCGCAGGAACATTCCTTATCTTTCGGTTTCGGGGCCACTGCAAGAGCGAGTGGAGCAAATTCTTCGCCAACTTCCCGACTGACTTTGAACATCCTCTCGATCTTCGCCTACTTCCGGTTTATTGTGTTTTAACCACCAGCCCGTAAACCTGGAGAACCATCGCGTGTTTCAAAAAGTTGACGCCTACGCTGGCGACCCGATTCTTACGCTTATGGAGCGTTTTAAAGAAGACCCTCGCAGCGACAAAGTGAATTTAAGTATCGGTCTGTACTACAACGAAGACGGAATTATTCCACAACTGAAAGCCGTGGCGGATGCGGAAGCGCGCCTGAATGCGCAGCCTCATGGTGCTTCGCTTTATTTACCGATGGAAGGGCTTAACAGCTATCGCCATGCCATTGCGCCGCTGCTGTTTGGTGCGGACCATCCGGTACTGCAACAACAGCGCGTAGCAACCATTCAAACCCTTGGCGGCTCAGGGGCATTGAAAGTGGGTGCAGATTTCCTGAAACGCTACTTCCCGGAATCAGGCGTCTGGGTCAGCGATCCTACCTGGGAAAACCACGTAGCAATATTCGCCGGGGCTGGATTCGAAGTGAGCACTTACCCCTGGTATGACGAAGCGACTAACGGCGTGCGCTTTAATGACCTGTTGGCGACGCTGAAAACATTACCTGCCCGCAGTATTGTGTTGCTGCATCCATGTTGCCACAACCCAACGGGTGCCGATCTCACTAATGACCAGTGGGATTCCGTGATTGAAATTCTCAAAGCCCGCGAGCTTATTCCATTCCTCGATATTGCCTATCAAGGATTTGGTGCCGGTATGGAAGAGGATGCCTACGCCATTCGCGCCATTGCCAGCGCTGGATTACCCGCTCTGGTGAGCAATTCGTTCTCGAAAATTTTCTCCCTTTACGGCGAGCGCGTCGGCGGACTTTCTGTTCTGTGTGAAGATGCCGAAGCCGCAGGCCGCGTACTGGGGCAATTGAAAGCAACCGTTCGCCGCAACTACTCCAGCCCGCCGAATTTTGGTGCGAAGGTGGTGGCTGCGGTGCTGAATGACGAGGCATTGAAAGCCAGCTGGCTGGCGGAAGTAGAAGAGATGCGAACTCGCATTCTGGCAATGCGTCAGGAACTGGTGAAGGTATTGAGCACAGAGATGCCAGAGCGCAATTTCGATTATCTGCTTAATCAGCGCGGCATGTTCAGTTATACCGGTTTAAGAACCGCTCAGGTTGACCGACTACGTGAAGAATTTGGTGTCTATCTCATCGCCAGCGGTCGCATGTGTGTCGCCGGGCTTAACGCGCAAAATGTGCATCGCGTGGCAAAGGCGTTTGCTGCGGTGATGTGATTTTAATCAACAGGCGGATCTCTCCGCCTGTTCCTGACTCCAGCCATCCCCTACTATTCTGTCCCTTTTTTCGCCCACTTTTACATCATCTCTTTTCTATAAGTTTTTGAAAATTAGTGTTTTTAACTGTTGGTACGGATTGTGCAGTAATGCGGCTGTCTATGACCATCAGGAGAAAAACATGGAGAACATGACCTCGCCCGGCACGCTGCTTAGTGGAGATAACGCGACCTGGCTTGAAGAGTACTACCAGACCTGGTTGCGTACGCCGGAACAACTCCCGGAAGACTGGCGGCGTTTTTTTCTTTCACCTGAACTGACTGTCCAAAGCGTATCCGGTGATAACAACGTCAGCGGTGCGACGTTAAAAAAACAGGCTGCGGTAATACAACTGATCAATGCCTGGCGCACGCAGGGGCATCTGCGCGCAAAGCTTGATCCACTTGGTTTGAATCCCCCGGCTGACGTTCCCTCCCTCCAGCCTGGTTTTTGGGGATTAAGCGAAGAAGACTTGTTGCAGGAATTTAGCGTCACCTTTGGCGCACACACCACGCAAATGCCACTTAAGCAACTGCTTAACCTGCTGGAGCAAGCCTGGGCGGGTAGCCAGGCTTATGAACTTGCTCATCTGGAAAATCGTGAAGAAATCAACTGGTTGTTATCACGGATTGAGAGCAGCAATGCGCCACAAGCAGATGTACAAACCTGTATTGCTCGTTTTGAAAAACTGATGGCGGCAGAGACGTTAGAGCGTTATCTGCATACCCGTTATGTTGGGCAGAAACGGTTTTCTCTGGAAGGGGGCGAAAGTGCAATCCCGGCGCTCGATACGCTGACAAAACGCCTGCGTGCGCAAGGTGTGGAGGAAATGGTCATTGGCATGGCGCACCGGGGAAGACTTAATGTTCTGGTTAATCTGTTGAATAAAGACCCGGCACAGCTTTTTGCTGAGTTTGAAGGCAAGCAGACGATCGGCAGTGGTTCAGGCGATGTGAAATACCACATGGGGTATTCCAGCAATCTGGAAACACCTGCCGGTTCGCTGCATGTGGCGCTGGCGTATAACCCCTCACATCTGGAGATCGTGAATCCGGTGGTGCTGGGCCAGGTGCGAGCCAGGCAGGAACGCCGTGGTGAGGATGGTCAGGCAAAAGTGGTGGGCGTACTTATTCATGGGGATTCCGCGTTGGGCGGCCTCGGCGTCAACCAAACCACGTTTAACTTATCGCAGACTCAGGGCTACGGCACTGGCGGTACGCTACATCTGGTGATTAACAATCAGATTGGCTTCACCACTTCCCGCTTGCAGGATATGCGTTCTTCACGGTACTGCACCGATATTGCCAAAATGGTAGCGGCCCCAATTATCCACGTTAATGGCGATGACGTTGACGCTGTTTGCCAGGTAATGGAACTGGCGTGCGAATGGCGAGACACCTTCCGGCGCGACATCATCATCGATATTTGCTGCTTCCGTAAGCACGGACACAACGAAAGCGATGAGCCACGTCTTACCCAGCCACAAATGTATCAGGCAGTGGATGCTCACCCTGGTACGCTCGCCCGTTATGGTGAATCTCTTGCCCGCCGCGGCCTGTTAACTCAGGCGCAACAAGATGAGATGACGGCACGCTATCGCGACTGGCTGGATAGCTGCCAGAAACGTGAACCGCAGCCTCTCAAACCTGCAATTCACTCTTTTAGCGCTAACTGGTATGGGTTGACCAACCCTCACTGGAGCGCCCCGGTATCTACGGCATTGCCTCGGCAAAAGCTGGCAGCGTATGGTGAAATCATTTCTACACTGCCACCCGATGTGGTCGCACATCCTACCATTAAACGGCAACTGGCGTTACGCCAGGATATGGCCGCAGGTACTCAGCCAATAGACTGGGGAATGGCTGAAATGCTGGCCTATGCATCGCTTGTGGATGCGGGTGTTGGTGTGCGTCTTTCTGGTGAAGACTCAGGGCGTGGCACGTTCAGTCATCGCCATGCAGTGGTACATCATCAAACTGAAGCCCGTCGTTATCTGCCGTTACAGCATATCCGCGCTGGTCAGGCATCTTTCGATGTTTATGATTCGGTGCTTAATGAAGAAGCGCTCTTAGCCTTTGAATATGGCTATTCAACGTCTGCGCCTCAGCAACTGGTTATTTGGGAAGCACAGTTTGGTGACTTTGCCAACGGCGCTCAGGTTGCTATTGACCAGTTTATCTCGTCTGGCGAAACCAAGTGGGATCGCTATAGCGGTTTAACCATTCTTCTGCCGCATGGCTATGACGGACAAGGGCCGGAGCACTCTTCTGCGCGTCCTGAGCGCTGGCTGCAACTGTGCGCAGAAAACAACATGCAGGTGGTGATGCCCAGTGAGTCAGCACAAATGTTCCATTTGTTGCGCGGTCAGGCATTACGCCCAATGCGCAAACCGTTAGTGATAATGATGAGTAAGCGTTTACTTCGGTTTAAAGGCGCTATGAGCGAGCTTTGTGAATTCACTGATGGCGCTTATAAACCGGTAATCACCGATCCGCAATTGCATCAGTCCCAGAAAGTTAAGCGCGTTATTTTGTGTAGCGGCCAGGTCTATTACGACGTACTGGAAGCCCGTAAGCAGCGTGAGCATGAAGACGAAGTGGCGATTGTTCGCCTGGAGCAACTCTACCCGTTCCCGGTCGCAGAACTGAATGATGTTCTGGCGAGTTGGCCGAACTGCTGCGAATGGATTTGGTTGCAGGAAGAGCCAGAAAACCAGGGCGCGTGGCGGCAGATTCGTCATGAGCTGGCGGCACTGAAAATTAACACTCCTTACTGGCAGTATGCAGGCCGCCCGGCAGCGGCAGCTCCGGCGACAGGGTATGGGCGTGTACATAAACAACAAATCGACGAATTTCTTGCTGCTGCGTTTGCAGATATTCAGCCATGAAAGGCGCACAAAAATAATAAGGAGAACATTTTATGATCGAAATTACTGTCCCTGTATTACCGGAATCTGTCACGGAAGGCACGCTGACAACCTGGTGTAAACAAGAAGGCGAGCACGTAAAACGCGATGATGTGATTGCCGAGCTGGAAACCGATAAAGTCATTCTGGAAATACCGGCCCCGCACGATGGCGTGTTAAGCAATATTATCGTCAGCGAAGGTAGCACGGTCACGTCCGCGCAACTGTTGGCGCATCTTAAGCCGCAAGCTGTCATAGAAGAAACCGTCACACCAGTCACCGAAACCCTGGCGATGCCTTCCGCACGGCTGGAGGCACAGCGTAGTGGTGTCGAACTTGCTGACGTTGCGGGGAGCGGGAGAAATGGACGTATCCTGAAAGAGGATGTACAGCGCGTTACTCCTGCACCAGTCATTCAGCCTGAACGGGTGGCGGAGATCGCGCCAGCTAAACCCTTGACACCGGGTGCTCGTCAGGAACGTCGTGAGCCGATGTCGCGCTTACGTCAGCGGATTGCTGAGCGTCTGCTGGCTTCCCAACAAAATAACGCCATTCTTACCACATTCAACGAAGTAAACATGCAGAGCGTGATGGATTTACGCGCCCGCTGGAAAGATCGTTTTGCCGAGAAGCACGGCGTGAAGCTGGGCTTTATGTCCTTCTTTGTTAAGGCCGTTACCCGGGCGCTGGAGCGCTTCCCTGTAGTGAATGCCAGCGTTGATGGCAACGAGATTATCTGGCGTGATTATTGCGATATCGGCATTGCAGTGAGCAGCAACCGCGGCCTGGTAGTGCCTGTGTTACGCAATGCGCAATCACTCTCTTTGGTGGAAATTGAACGGCAAATTGCCGAATACGCCACACAGGCACGCAATGGCAAATTGCCGCTGGAGGCGTTACAGGGCGGCACGTTCTCTATCACCAACGGCGGTACTTTTGGTTCGATGATGTCAACGCCAATCATTAACCCGCCGCAGTCGGCCATTCTTGGGATGCATGCCATCACGCCGCGCCCGGTCGCAGAAAACGGCCAGGTTGTTATTCGTCCCATGATGTACCTTGCTCTCAGCTATGACCATCGCATTATCGATGGTCAGGAAGCCGTGCAGACATTGGTGGCAATACGTGAGCTACTGGAATCACCGGAACAACTGTTGCTGGATCTTTAAGGAGGGCGCCGATGAGTACAATTTTTGATGTGGCAGTTATGGGGGGGGGCCAGGTGGTTACGTAGCGGCACTGCGGGCTGCGCAGAATGGGCTTTCCGTAGTATGTATTGATGATGGTGTTAATGCACAGGGCGAACCTTCGCCGGGCGGTACGTGTCTCAATGTCGGCTGTATTCCGTCAAAATCGTTGCTGCAATCTTCCGAACTGTACGCGCAAGTGCAGCATGAGGCGAGCATTCATGGCGTTAATGTTGACGGCGTATCTTTCAATGCAGCTGCGATGATTCAACGTAAAGACGCCATAGTAAGCCGCCTGACAATGGGCATCGGCTTGCTGTTTAAGAAAAATAAAGTGAAGTACCTGTGCGGCCTCGCAACGTTAGAACATGCTCGGGATGAGATTTGGCAATTACGTGTAAACGATCAACAAATCCGCGCCCGTAATGTGGTGATTGCAACAGGTTCTCAGCCGCGTCAACTGCCTGGCGTTACCATTGATAATCAGCAAATTCTCGATAATCGCGGCGCCCTGGCGTTAACCGCTGTGCCGCCGCGTCTCGGTGTGATCGGCGCTGGCGTGATTGGCCTTGAACTGGGGTCTGTGTGGAATCGGGTCGGTTCAGACGTCACGTTGCTGGAGATGGCGCCAACGTTCTTGCCTGCACTGGAAGCTCGCCTGTCGAACGAAGTCCGTAAAGCAATGATTGCCAGTGGGATGAAAATGCAACTGGCAGTAGAGATTGAGGCTATTGAACAACGGGATGACGGTGTGCATGTGCGCTGGCGGCAGGGTGAGAAGCGAGAAGAAAGCCGCTTCGATAAATTAATTCTTGCCATTGGACGTGTACCGCGACTTTCTGGTGTCGATCTCGTGCAACTCGGTCTTGAAGCCGACAACCGTGGCGGTATTGCCGTCGATAACTTATGCCGTACCGGGAAAGCCGGGCTGTGGGCAATTGGTGATGTCGTGCGAGGGCCGATGCTGGCGCATAAAGCGATGGCTGAAGGTGTGGTGGTTGCGGATCAAATTGCCGGACTGGCGGTAGAGCCGATTAATTTTGCGCTGATCCCTTCGGTGATTTACACCCAACCGGAAGTTGCGTGGGTAGGGGAAAACGAGGCCTCACTGAAAGCCGCTGGCAGAGTCTTTAACAAAGGAAATTCTCTGTTTGCCGGTAACGGTCGCGCCTTAGCATTAGGCCAGGAAGGTGGGCGTTGCACGTTATACAGCGATAAACACACTGACCGCGTACTTGGCGGAGCGATTGTTGGCCCGCAGGCATCCGAGCTGATCAATGAAATTGCGCTGGCGATGACTTTTAGCGCCTCTGGCGAGGATATTGCCTGTGCGATCCATGCGCATCCGACATTAAGCGAAGTCATCCACGAAGCAGCAATGGCCTTGAATAATAAAGCATTACACGGATAACACATACCACTGAGGGAATATATGAATTTACATGAGTATCAGGCCAAATCGTTACTGGCTGGCATGGGGATGCCGTGTCCAAAAGAGATAGCCATCCAACAGATTTCGCAACTGGCAGATGCCTGGCAACATATTGCTTGCCCGAGTAAAGGCGCGGTACTTAAAGCGCAGGTACATGCTGGTGGGCGCGGTAAAGCTGGCGGCGTAAAAGTGCTTAAGCAGCTGCCGGAAGCACAGGCTTTTGTACAGCAAATGTTGGGATCGCAACTGGTGACTTATCAGACCGGGCCAGAAGGGCAGTATGTCAGCAGTATTTTGCTGTGCGAAAACATCTATCCGGTACGCCAGGAACTCTATTTTGGCATGGTGGTGGATCGTGAAAGCCAGCGGGTCACGTTTATTGTCAGCCCGGAAGGTGGCGTGGAAATTGAAAAAGTCGCCCATGAGACACCGGAGAAAATCAGCAGTGTCAGCATTGATCCACTGACAGGCGTGCAGCCTTGCCATATCCGCGAAATGTTTGCTGTTCTGCAACTGGAACACGGGCTATTTGCTGCCTTTAGTCGCCTGGTTAATCAGGCGTGGAAAGCCTTTAACGAACTGGATTTCGCCCTGCTGGAAATTAACCCTCTGGTGTTGCGGGAAACGGGCGAATTTATGTGTGCAGACGCGAAAGTATCGCTGGATGATAACGCGCTGTATCGTCACCCGGAACTCCAGGTGCTACGTGATGAAACCCAGGAAGATCCACGCGAAAGCCAGGCAGCGAAGCTTGATCTTAATTATGTCTCGCTGGACGGAAATATCGGCTGCATGGTCAATGGTGCAGGGCTGGCTATGGCAACCATGGACATCATCAAGCTATACGGTGAACAACCCGCAAACTTCCTGGATGTTGGCGGTGGCGCAACCCAGGAGCGCGTCAGTGAAGCCTTTCGGCTGATTGTTTCCGACAGCAAAGTGAAAGCCATTCTGGTTAATATTTTTGGTGGGATTGTCCGTTGCGACATGATCGCCAGAGCCATTATTCATGCTCTGAATGAGGCCCGTATCACCCTGCCTGTCGTGGTGCGTCTCTCCGGTAATAACGCTGCCGAAGGGCAGCGGTTACTGGCAGAAAGTGGCCTGACGGTGGAAGCCGTCAATTCTCTGGATGATGCCGCTAAACGCATCATTGCGTTACTGAATTAACAGGAGGTTAAGATGAGCGTTTTGATCAACAAACACACGCGGGTACTGGTGCAGGGCATTACCGGCAAAAACGGCACATTTCATACAGAGCAGGCTATTGCGTATGGCACGCAGATTGTGGGTGGAGTGACGCCAGGTAAGGGCGGGCAACGGCATCTGGATCGCCCGGTTTTTGATTCAATGAAAGAAGCGATGCGACAAACTGAGGCTGATGCCAGCGTGATTTATGTGCCTGCACCGTTTGTGCTGGATTCTGTTGTTGAGGCTATTGAAGCTGGCGTCAAATTGGTTGTGGTGATCACTGAAGGTGTACCGACACTGGATATGGTGAAAGTTCGTCGGCTGCTTGACTGCCACCCGGATGTGCGGCTGATTGGGCCAAACTGCCCAGGAGTTATCACGCCGGGCGAGTGCAAAATCGGGATTATGCCTGGTGAAATCCACCGCCCAGGGCGTATTGGGATTGTTTCCCGCTCCGGTACATTAACCTACGAAGCTGTAGCGCAAACCACGGCGCTGGGACTTGGGCAATCCACCTGTATTGGTATTGGCGGCGATCCGGTTCCGGGGACTAACTTTATTGATGCGCTGCGTTTATTCGAAAATGATCCGCAAACAGACGCGGTAATTATGATCGGTGAAATTGGTGGTAATGCGGAAGAACGGGCCGCGGAATTTATTCGCCATGAAATGAATAAACCGGTCGTAGGTTATATTGCCGGTGTCACTGCACCAAAAGGAAAACGCATGGGACACGCTGGAGCCATTATTTCTGGCGGTAGCGGCAGTGCGGAGGATAAATTCCGGGCGTTCGATAAAGCAGGCATGGCATGGACACGAAATCCAGCATTACTTGGCGAAACGTTATGGAATGTTATTAAGTAATCCATAAATGAATATCAAGGGAGCATATCGCTCCCTTTTTTTATCTGTGTGGTAAGAGAATCACCTTTTATTTACTGTGCGGAAAACCGCGCACAAAATAAAAAGAATAAATAATAAAATCATTAAATAACAAAGCGTTATTAAAAAATTAAAGATGGCATAGCTCCTGCAATAGCCAGGCAGGTTTTTTATTTTTCACAATGAGGTGAATATGTCATCAATATCCCATGGCGCACCACAAAAGCGTCGAATTATCCCTAATCCCGGCCTGTGGTTGGCGATCATTGCCGGAATTATTATTACCCTTCTGCCACTGGGCGATACCTTGCCCGTCGCTGGACAAAATATGATCGCCATTCTGGTGTTTGCCATTATTGTCTGGATCAGCGAAGCGATGGATTACACCGCCAGTGCAATTGTTATTTCCGCACTGATTATCTTTATGGTTGGTTTTGCCCCGGATATGAATCACCCGGACACGATCCTTGGCACCGCGAAAGCGCTGAAAATGACTCTGTCGGGTTTTTCTAATTCTGCTCTGGCGCTGGTGGCAGCAGCAATGTTTATCGCGGCGGCAATGACCATTACCGGGCTGGATAAACGCATTGCGCTGTTTACTATGTCGAAAATAGGTGCCAGCAGCCGCAGCATTATTATCGGTGCCATTGTGGTGACCATCGTCCTGAGCCTGGTCGTACCCAGTGCCACTGCCCGTACGGCTTGCGTGGTGCCGATTATGATGGGGGTCATTGCGGCATTTAAGGTGGATAAACATTCACGTTTAGCGGCGTCAATGATGATTGTTATCGCCCAGGCGACCAGTATCTGGAACGTTGGTATTCAAACTTCGGCGGCGCAAAACCTGCTTTCTATCGGTTTTATCAATAAAACTTTCGGCGCCGGGCATTCTGTCAGCTGGCTTGACTGGCTGTTAGCGGGCGCGCCCTGGAGCCTCACCATGTCGGTGATCCTCTATTTCCTCGCACGTAAATTGTTGCCGCCAGAAACGGAAGCTGTTGAAGGGGGGAGCGAGGCCATTAAAAAAGCACTCGCAGAATTAGGGCCAACCACCGGTAAAGAAAAACGCTTGATCGGTATTTCGCTGTTGTTACTGCTCTTTTGGTCTACTGGCGGAAAATTACACAGTATTGATACCACCTCTGTCACCCTTGCCGGACTGGCGATTATGTTGCTGCCAGGCATCGGTGTAATGAGCTGGAAAGAGGTCGAAAAACGTGTGCAGTGGGGCACGTTGCTGATGTTTGGTATTGGTATCAGCCTGGGGTCCACGCTGCTTGATACGCAGGCAGCTTCATGGATGGCGAACTATGTGGTGAAAGGTTTTGGTCTCGATGGCTTGCCATCATTAGCCATCTTCGCGATTCTCGCCGCTTTCTTGATAATTATTCACCTGGGGTTTGCCAGTGCCACTGCGCTAACTGCCGCATTGCTGCCCATCCTGATTAGCCTGTTAAGCAGTCTGCCGCCAGAACTCGGCGTTAACCCGGTCGGCATGACCATTCTGCTCGCCTTCAGTGTCAGTTTTGGCTTCATCCTGCCGATTAACGCGCCACAAAATATGGTGTGTATGGGTACGGATACCTTCACGCCACGCCAGTTTACCCGTGTGGGACTGTACCTGACGGTAATCGGCTACCTGTTGTTGCTACTGTTTGCCGCTACCTGGTGGAAAATTTTAGGTCTAATGTGAGGAAACCAACGATGTCATTACAAATTGCTGTTGAAAAAGTGCGTTGGTTAGCTGCCGGGCTGCTGGAACTTAATGGCTGTGATGCCGATATCGCTCAGGATGTGGCGGAACATATGATTGAAGCGGAACGTTATGGCTTTGCCAGCCACGGCGTCACGCTGCTACCGAAATATCTGGAAAATATCGCTCGTGGCGATGTAACCGCGAATGCCCGCCCGGAATGCTTAACAAGTGAAGGTAATTTACAACGTTTTCATGCCCACAATGGCTTTGGTCAACACGCCGGAAAAGTGGCGGTAAATGCTGCCATCGAACAAGCAAAACGCCGTGGTTTTTGCCTGTTAACGTTGTGCCATGCGCATCATTTAGGGCGTATGGGGCATTACGGGCAAATGGTTGCTGATCAAGGCCTGGCGATGCTGGCCATGAGTAACGTTACCGGGCGTCCGGCGCTGGTCGCGCCCTGGGGCGGTGCGGAACCGCGTATGACCACTAACCCTTTCTGCTTTGCCTGGCCGTTCAGTGATGGGCGTCCGCCGATTCTGGTTGATTTTGCCACCAGTAGCATGGCGCTAAATAAAGCACGGGTAATGTCGTCCACCGGGAAGCAGGCCGCGCCGGGACAATTGATTGATGCACAGGGGAATCCAAGCAATGATCCTGGGGTGTTATTCAGCAATCCTCCAGGGGCGTTACTGCCATTTGGTGAGCATAAAGGATTTGGCCTGGCACTGATGATTGAAATGATGGCGGGGATCTTATCTGGTGGTGACACGATCGCCGAAGATCATCAGACGGATGGATCTGCGCATAATCATCTTTTTGCGTTGATTATCGATCCTGATCAATTCACCGATCTGGCAGGGGAGAAAGGGCAGTTCTTTGCGGATTATCTGTTAGCTACGCAGCCTCAACCTGGCGGCAATCCGGTGATTTACCCCGGTATGCCAGAAGCTGCCAACCGGGAACGCAATGCGAAGATGATTACGATCCCGGTATCATTCTGGTCCTGGGTAGTTGAACATTACGCCCGCAAAGGTATCGATTTGGGGTTACATCCTCAGGAATCAGCATTAGCTGGATGATTCTGGTCGATAAACTTGCGGTTGAATCTGATGTTTGTTGAGTTTGTCATATAAAGTCTTGCGCGGCAGCTGTAATAGCCGCGCTGTCAAACTGACCTGGCCTTCCGTTTGTCGCAGCATATCTTCGATTAACTTTTTCTCGAAAGCATCAATGCAGGCGGTAAGGCCACTCTCTTCTTGCTGAGTCATTGGCACTGGCTGGTGGTGGGTCAGTAAACCGAGAACAAAACGCTCTGCATTGTGTTTAAGTTCACGTACATTGCCAGGCCAACTTTGTGATTGCAACCAGGCCAGTAACATGGGAGAAATATCAGGCAGAGGACGATTATATTTTTGTGCCGCCTGACTGGCGAACCAGTAAAACAGTTCAGGGATATCTTCTCGTCGCTGGCGTAGAGGTGGAATATTCAGGCTAACCACATTCAGACGATAATAGAGATCGAGACGAAACAGATGTTCTTCGCTGCGACGCAGTAAATCTTCCTTGGTCGCTGCAATAACACGGCAATTCACCGGAATTAATTGATTGGCACCTAATCGTTCAATGGTTCTTTCCTGCAATACACGTAGCAGTTTTACCTGCATTCCTGATGGCATTCCCTCTATTTCATCGAGAAATAACGTACCACCATTTGCATGTTCAATTTTTCCAATACGCTTTTTAACCGCACCGGTAAATGCGCCCGCCTCATGACCAAATATTTCGCTTTCAAACAACGTTTCTGGTAAGCCTGCACAGTTTAAGGCAACAAACTGCCCCTGACGGCGGGTACTCCAGTGATGCAGCATTCTGGCGACGACTTCTTTACCACAACCTGTTTCACCATAAATAAGGACATCGGCACCGGTATCTGCGACATTAAGGATCATTTTACGCAGTTGTTGCATCTGCGGACTACGACCAATCAGCACCGGGCCATTTTCCTGTTGCAGATTCGCCAGTAATTGCTGATTTTCTAAAACCAATCGCCGTTTTTCTACCGCTCTGGCAATAATACTCAATAATTTATCTGAGCTACTTGGTTTCTCAATGAAATCGAATGCACCATTACGCATGGCATCCACCGCCATTTCCACGTCACCGTGTCCGGTAATTAAAATAACCGGAATTTTGCTATCCATTTCGTTGATGTAACTGAGGAGCTCTAGTCCTGATATTCCAGGTAACCTGACATCGGTCAGTATAATAATGTTGGCCTGACTTTGAATAAGGGGAATACTGTGTTCTGCATCGCAACAGGAAATAACACGATAACCAGCCAGCGTGAGCGTTTGTTCACAGGCAAAACGTACATCGTCACTATCCTCAATATAAACTATAGTAATTTCACTGGATTTATTATTCATGTTCTTCTCCCCATTCAGGCCAGGTTAATGTCATTACTGCGCCGCCTTCAGGATGATTACTGGCGTGGAGTGCGCCGTTCGAATTTCGGACAATTTCGCTGACTATTGCCAGTCCCAACCCCATTCCTCTACGTTTAGTGGTAAAAAATGGTTCAAATATGCGATCGACAACTTCAGGTGCAAAACCGCCACCGCTGTCTTTAATGGTAATAATAACTTTGTTATTTGCCTGGCGAATGGCGATATCCAGTCGTTTGTAAGAGCTACCTTCCATAGAATCTAAGGCGTTGCTAATTAAATTACTGAATATCTGTTCAAGACCGAGCTCATCGCAATTGACAAATAACGGCATGGATGGGGCTTTTATTCGTCGCTCAATGTTATTTTTCTCCATGCTGTGATTAAGTAACGCCACGGCGCTATACATCACTTTGATGACATCGGCAGAACCTTTAGGTACGCGATGGCGCGAGGCAAATGCTTTAAGTTCGGAAATGAGCTGCGTCATCCGCTCAATCACTGAAATAATATGTTTCAGATTCTGTTCAACCTGCGGATACATCTCTTTTTTTAGCATAGTACGCGCGTTATCAGTAAGTGCGTGAATGGCGGCTAACGGTTGATTTTGTTCATGGGCAATTTCGGTTGCCATCTGTCCAAGCGCCGCCAGTTTGCTGGACTCTGCCAGTTCACTACGCGTAATTTGTAATACTTGTTCAGCTTGACTGCGCTCTTTTATCTCCTGTATTAATTTTTGATTGATCAATTCCAGGGCAGATGTACGCTCTTTAACCTGTTTTTCTAATGTTTCATTCGCAAGTGTTAATAATTGTTGTGCATGAGATCGCATTCTCCAGTATTTAATAAATAACAAAAACAGCAGGTAAATAATTAGTGTAATGACTAACGAAATAGCCCATGACCAGTACAGGTTATCTAAGGGGACCATAATTGTCATTTTCCAGTTAAATTCTGGAATGGCTATTTGTTGCGTATAATATTGCGGGAATAAACAGAGTTGTTCTTTTTTATCTTTCAGGAAAGTAAAATTGCTCACGGTATAACAGGGATAATAATCCGCCGGTAAAAGATTGTCGAGACTATATTGGCGGGTAGATTGTAGTTTTTGTTTTGCCTGAACAGGTAACGGTTGCAGTGTTCGCATTCGCCATGGCGATTTTGAACTTAAAAATATAATCCCATGTTCATCATTCACGATAATATTTTCAGGACCTTCGGCCCATGCTTTTTCAATTTCATTAAGACTTATTTTTACTACTACAACACCGACAATTTTTCCTTTATCTTTTATACTTGTAGAGAGGAAGAATCCCGGTGTATTCGTAGTGCTACCAATACCGTAAAAGCGTCCATTTAAGCCAGACATGGCGTGTTTATAATAGGGGCGATAGCTATAATTTTGCCCTACATAGCTGCCGGGGTCCTGCCAGTTGCTAGAAGCGATGGCCTTACCTTGGGTATCCAGAATAAATATTGCTGCGGTTTTGAGTTGAGTATTGAAATGTGCAATTCGTTGATTGAGTTCGCTGGACGTCATATCGTCAGGCGTAATTACCGCCTGACGGATGATATGGTCTGTTGAGAGCATATAGGGTAAAACATAAAATTGCTCGATGGTGGAATATAATGTGGACTTATACATTTCAAGCCGCATTTTATCGGTACTGGACAAGGTATTAAAACGCAAGTGCAAAAAAGCGATTGAAACCGCGAGCATGATAAGAAAAAGTGAAATGCTTGTAATGTGAAATCGCCATTTGTTCTTAAATATATAATTCCACGATATTTTCATTCATCATCCATTGAATGCATTTATATTTATCATCAGTATATTCCCTGAACAATGTTTGCGAGAACCAAAAGAGTGCCATTGTGTGAATGTGTAAGCAGAATAACCGTGGCAATGTGTGGTTTATCGCACAGGTATTCCAAATGTGATCATGCTCTTTTTATGTGACAAATCCGCAGATAATCCTTCCTTTCCCCCGCGGTTGGCGTTATGGTCAGATGGTTTTTTCAACAAACGCACAATAATAAGTTTCAACTTACTGACTATTTAGGGAAAAATATGCGCAAGATCACACAGGCATTGAGTGCCGTTTGCTTATTGTTCGCTCTAAACAGTTCCGCTGTTGCCCTGGCCTCATCTCCTTCACCGCTTAATCCGGGTACTAACGTAGCCAAACTCGCTGAACAGGCGCCAATTCATTGGGTTTCGGTTGCACAAATTGAAAATAGCCTCGCAGGACGTCCGCCAATGGCGGTGGGGTTTGATATCGATGATACGGTACTTTTTTCCAGTCCGGGTTTCTGGCGCGGCAAAAAAACCTTCTCGCCAGAAAGCGAAGATTATCTGAAAAATCCTGTGTTCTGGGAAAAAATGAACAATGGCTGGGATGAATTCAGCATTCCAAAAGAGGTCGCTCGCCAGCTGATTGATATGCATGTACGCCGCGGTGACGCGATCTTCTTTGTGACTGGTCGTAGCCCGACCAAAACAGAAACGGTTTCAAAAACGCTGGCGGATAATTTTCATATTCCTGCCACCAACATGAATCCGGTGATCTTTGCGGGCGATAAACCAGGGCAAAATACAAAATCGCAATGGCTGCAGGATAAAAATATCCGAATTTTTTATGGTGATTCCGATAACGATATTACCGCCGCACGCGATGTCGGCGCTCGTGGTATCCGCATTCTGCGCGCCTCCAACTCTACCTACAAACCCTTGCCACAAGCGGGTGCGTTTGGTGAAGAGGTGATCGTCAATTCAGAATACTGACAGAGCGGGAGAGCGTAATACTCTCCCGAATGCTGTTTTTTTAATCACACCTTTATCCTTTCGCTGTCTTGCTGCAAACTGATTAAGAGAGTTTTATCAAGGAGCAGCACATGTGGTATCAAAAGACGCTCACGCTTAGCGCCAAATCTCGTGGGTTTCATCTGGTAACGGATGAAATTCTGAATCAGCTGGCTGATATGCCGCGCGTTAACATCGGTTTACTGCATCTGTTGCTGCAACATACCTCCGCCTCTCTGACACTTAATGAGAACTGCGATCCCACCGTACGCCACGACATGGAGCGTTTTTTCCTCCGCGCCGTTCCCGATAACGGAAATTATGAGCATGACTATGAGGGAGCAGACGATATGCCTTCTCATATCAAATCCTCAATGCTGGGAACATCGCTTGTATTGCCGGTGCATAAAGGGCGTATTCAGACCGGCACCTGGCAAGGCATCTGGCTGGGGGAACATCGCATCCACGGCGGATCGCGTCGCATCATCGCGACACTACAAGGGGAGTGAAAAATGACCATTTCGGAGTTGCTACAATATTGCATGGCAAAACCAGGCGCAGAACAGAGCGTGCATAACGACTGGAAAGCGACGCAGATCAAAGTGGGAGATGTGCTGTTTGCGATGGTGAAAGAAGTAGAAAATCGCCCAGCTGTTTCGCTGAAAACCAGCCCGGAGCTGGCGGAGCTGCTACGTCAGCAGCACAGCGATGTGCGTCCAAGCCGCCATCTGAATAAAGCGCACTGGAGCACCGTGTATCTCGACGGTTCGCTGCCGGATTCGCAAATCTATTATCTGGTGGATGCGTCTTATCAGCAGGCGGTGAATTTGCTGCCGGAAGAAAAACGTAAATTGCTGGTGCAACTCTGAAAGAAGAAGGCCGCTCTGAAAGCGGCCTTAACGATTACAGCATCGGCTTGAGGAAGCGCGCCGTATGCGAAGCTTTGCACTCTGCGACGGTTTCTGGCGTACCGGAGACGAGGATTTCGCCGCCCCCACTGCCGCCTTCCGGTCCCAGGTCGACAATCCAGTCAGCGGTTTTGATCACGTCGAGATTGTGCTCAATTACCACAATGGTATTGCCCTGATCGCGCAGTTTATGCAGTACGTCGAGCAGTTGCTGAATATCGGCGAAGTGCAGACCGGTGGTCGGCTCGTCGAGAATATACAGCGTCTGCCCGGTGCCGCGTTTTGACAGCTCACGCGCCAGCTTCACGCGCTGGGCTTCACCACCAGAAAGTGTGGTTGCGGACTGCCCGAGGCGAATGTACGTCAGGCCAACATCCATCAGCGTTTGCAGCTTACGCGCCAGAGCTGGCACCGCATCAAAGAACTCACGCGCCTCTTCGATGGTCATATCCAGCACTTCGTGGATGGTTTTGCCTTTGTACTTAATCTCCAGCGTTTCACGGTTATAGCGTTTGCCTTTGCACTGGTCGCACGGTACGTAAATGTCCGGCAGGAAGTGCATCTCCACTTTGATCACGCCGTCGCCCTGACAGGCCTCGCAGCGTCCGCCACGGACGTTAAAGCTGAAACGTCCTGGCGTATAGCCGCGCGCACGGGATTCCGGTACGCCCGCAAACAGTTCGCGCACAGGTGTAAACACGCCGGTATAGGTCGCCGGGTTAGAACGCGGAGTACGACCAATTGGGCTTTGGTCGATATCGATCACTTTATCGAAATGCTCCAGTCCCTGAATATCGCGATACGGTGCCGGTTCGGCGATGGTCGCACCATTCAACTGGCGTTGGGCAATCGGGAACAGTGTGTCGTTAATCAGTGTCGATTTACCGGAACCTGAAACCCCTGTGATGCAGGTAAACAGACCGACTGGCAGCGTTAGCGTCACGTCTTTCAGGTTATTACCGCGTGCACCCGTCAGCTTCAGCACTTTTTCCGGATTCGCCGGAACGCGTTTCTTCGGCACTTCAATCTTGCGTTTACCGCTCATGTACTGTCCGGTCAACGACTCCGGCACCGCCATAATTGCTTCCAGTGGACCTTCCGCGACCACTTCACCGCCGTGAACACCCGCACCCGGACCGATATCGATCACATGATCAGCGGCGCGAATCGCGTCTTCGTCGTGCTCCACCACAATCACGGTATTACCGAGATCGCGCAGATGGATAAGCGTACCCAGCAGGCGCTCGTTATCGCGCTGGTGCAGGCCGATAGACGGCTCATCCAGCACGTACATCACGCCAACCAGGCCTGCACCAATCTGGCTCGCCAGACGAATACGCTGGGCTTCACCGCCGGAAAGTGTCTCTGCTGAGCGGGAAAGTGTCAGGTAATTCAGGCCGACGTTAACGAGGAATTTCAGGCGATCGCCAATCTCCTTAAGAATTTTTTCCGCAATCTTCGCTCGTTGACCTGCGAGTTTGAGATTGTTGAAGAATTCCATCGCATGACCGATGCTCATGTCGGAGATAGCAGGCAGCGGCGTATTCTCGACATATACATGGCGCGCTTCCCGACGCAGACGCGTTCCTTCGCAGCTGGCGCACGGGCGATTGCTGATAAACTTGGCTAATTCTTCACGTACCGCACTGGATTCCGTCTCTTTATAACGGCGCTCCATATTGTGCAGCACGCCTTCGAACGGATGACGACGAATGGAGGTATCGCCACGATCGTTCATGTATTTGAATTCAATATTTTCTTTGCCAGAACCGTACAACACCACTTTATGCACGTTCGCGCTCAGGCTGCCCCACGGCGCTTCGACGTCGAACTTATAGTGATCTGCCAGCGATTTCAGCATCTGGAAATAATAGAAGTTGCGGCGATCCCAGCCACGGATCGCACCGCCAGCCAGCGATAATTCCGGATTCTGGATCACGCGGTCAGGATCGAAATATTGCTGTACGCCAAGACCGTCACAGGTCGGGCAGGCTCCCGCCGGGTTGTTAAATGAAAACAGGCGAGGTTCCAGCTCGCGCATACTGTAACCGCAAATCGGGCAGGCAAAGTTGGCGGAGAACAGCAGCTCTTCCGCTTTCGGGTCGTCCATATCCGCCACTACCGCGGTACCACCGGAAAGCTCCAGCGCGGTTTCAAACGACTCGGCAAGACGTTGGGTAAGATCGTCACGCACTTTGAAGCGATCAACCACCACTTCAATGGTATGTTTCTTTTGCAGTTCCAGTTTCGGCGGATCGGAAAGATCGCAGACTTCGCCATCAATACGAGCACGGATGTAACCCTGGCTTGCCAGGTTCTCCAGCGTTTTGGTGTGTTCGCCTTTGCGCTCTTTAATGATTGGCGCGAGCAGCATCAGACGCTTGCCTTCCGGCTGCGAAAGCACGTTATCCACCATCTGGCTGACGGTTTGCGCCGCCAGCGGAACATCGTGGTCCGGGCAGCGCGGCTCACCAACGCGAGCGTACAGCAGACGCAAATAGTCGTGGATTTCGGTGATTGTCCCCACCGTAGAGCGCGGGTTATGAGACGTCGATTTCTGCTCAATTGAGATGGCAGGAGAAAGCCCCTCAATATGGTCGACGTCCGGCTTCTCCATCAGTGACAGAAACTGCCGCGCGTAGGCGGAAAGGGATTCAACGTAACGGCGCTGCCCTTCGGCATATAAGGTGTCGAAAGCGAGCGAGGATTTGCCAGAACCCGAAAGCCCGGTCACGACAATGAGCTTGTCGCGGGGGATAACGAGGTTGATGTTTTTGAGATTATGGGTGCGGGCGCCCCGAACTTCGATCTTATCCATTCACCTTTCCCGGATTAAACGCTTTTTTGCCCGGTGGCATGGTGCTACCGGCGATCACAAACGGTTAATTATGACACAAATTGACCTGAATGAATATACAGTATTGGAATGCATTACCCGGAGTGTTGTGTAACAATGTCTGGCCAGGTTTGTTTCCCGGAACCGAGGTCACAACATAGTAAAAGCGCTATTGGTAATGGTACAATCGCGCGTTTACACTTATTCAGAACGATTTTTTTTCAGGAGACACGAACATGGCCAGCAGAGGCGTAAACAAGGTTATTCTCGTTGGTAATCTGGGTCAGGACCCGGAAGTACGCTACATGCCAAATGGTGGCGCAGTTGCCAACATTACGCTGGCTACTTCCGAATCCTGGCGTGATAAAGCCACCGGCGAGATGAAAGAGCAGACTGAATGGCACCGCGTTGTGCTGTTCGGCAAACTGGCAGAAGTGGCCAGCGAATATCTGCGTAAAGGTTCTCAGGTTTATATCGAAGGCCAGCTGCGTACCCGCAAATGGACCGATCAATCCGGTCAGGATCGCTATACCACAGAAGTCGTGGTGAACGTTGGCGGCACCATGCAGATGTTGGGTGGTCGTCAGGGTGGTGGCGCTCCTGCAGGTGGCAATATCGGTGGTGGTCAGCCGCAGGGCGGTTGGGGTCAGCCTCAGCAGCCGCAGGGTGGCAATCAGTTCAGCGGCGGCGCGCAGTCTCGCCCGCAGCAGTCCGCTCCGGCAGCGCCGTCTAACGAGCCGCCGATGGACTTTGATGACGATATTCCGTTCTGATTTGTCATTAAAACAATAGGTTATATTGTTTTAAGGTGGATGATTAAAGCATCTGCCAGCCATAAAAAAGAAGCCTCCGTTATGGAGGCTTCTACATATCAAGTCAAAATCATTGGCCATTGTGGCGGTGTCTGATTCATCTCTTCTACCATCACCGACTCGATGTTGTGCCAGATGGCGGTGATATCCGCCATTGTGATGCCAAGCAACCCCATTGCGAACCAGCAGGCGGAAACTACGCCCAGACCGCTGCTGATCACTGCAAGCCCGACATAATCAGCCCGACGAAAACGGATGTTGAGCGTGCTAGCCAGAAACATCATTACGGCACTAAGAAGTTGCCAGCGAAGAAGAACCACGCCAGTGGTGAGGGTAGCCATCAAACAATTCCTCGGAAAAGAGCTGATGCCTTGGACAGCGCGGCGTTGTTCACGGGAGGCGTGATACACTCTGGCTATCGCGGGGCTTGCAGAACACAAAAATGAAACACTCTGTTTGTTTCATGAATTTTGTGAACTATATCACAATTGGTTGTTTGTTAGCCAGATTAGGCCGTGACTTTTATTGCCGTACAGATTATGTGTTTTTTCAGCGGCATTAAGGGTATATCTTCCCGCCGCCTCTGCATTCCTGAAGGTGATTAATTTTTAAGATCAATGAATTATCGTCATCCTGGTGACGATTAAAAAGGTCTCAATTTTATATCAGGCAAAAGTGCTATTTATACCGTAAGATTTATCTAAAGACGTCGGTAGCCAGGGTTTCACCTTGCAATAACCGGGTATAAACAGGCAGGGAATTGATAGCAATGAGTCATCGTGCACGACACCAATTACTGGCGTTTCCGGGCATTATCTTTTTAGTTCTCTTTCCCATCATTATGTCGCTATGGATTGCCTTCTTTTGGGCAAAATCAGAAGTGAATAATCAGCTCCGAACTTTTGCTCAGCTGGCGTTGGATAAATCTGAGCTGGTCATTCGTCAGGCAGATTTAGTGAGCGATGCAGCTGAACGCTATCAGGGGCAAGTTTGCACTCCAGCCCATCAAAAGCGAATGTTGAATATTATTCGTGGCTATCTTTATATTAATGAATTGATTTATGCTCGTGATAACCATTTTTTATGCTCATCGCTGATAGCGTCTGTAAATGGCTATACGATTGCACCGGCCGATTATAAGCGCGAACCTAACGTTTCTATCTATTATTACCGTGATACGCCTTTTTTCTCTGGCTATAAAATGACCTACATGCAGCGGGGAAATTATGTGGCGGTTATCAACCCTCTCTTCTGGAGTGAAGTGATGTCTGATGATCCGACATTGCAATGGGGAGTGTATGATACGGTGACGAAAACCTTTTTCTCGTTAAGCAACGAGGCCTCGGCAGCAACGTTTTCTCCGCTGATTCATTTGAATGATTTAACCGTACAACGAAATGGCTATTTATATGCGACAGTTTATTCGACAAAACGCCCAATTGCAGCCATTGTTGCGACTTCATATCAACGTCTTATAACTCATTTTTATAATCATCTTATTTTTGCGTTGCCCGCCGGTATTTTGGGGAGTCTTGTTCTGCTATTACTCTGGCTACGTATTCGACAAAACTATTTGTCTCCCAAACGCAAATTGCAACGCGCCCTCGAAAAACATCAACTTTGCCTTTATTACCAGCCAATAATCGATATCAAAACAGAAAAATGTATCGGCGCTGAAGCGTTGTTACGTTGGCCTGGTGAGCAGGGGCAAGTAATGAATCCGGCAGAGTTTATTCCGCTGGCAGAAAAGGAGGGGATGATCGAACAGGTAACTGATTATGTTATTGATAATGTCTTCCGTGATTTGGGCGCGTATCTGGCAACACATACCGATCGCTATGTTTCTATTAACCTGTCAGCCTCCGATTTTCATACCTCACGGTTGATAGCGCGAACCAATCAGAAAACAGAGCAACATGCGGTGCGCCCGCAGCAAATTAAATTTGAAGTGACTGAACATGCATTTCTTGATGTCGACAAAATGACGCCGATTATTCTGGCTTTCCGCAAGGCCGGTTACGAAGTGGCAATTGATGATTTTGGTATTGGCTACTCTAACTTGCATAACCTTAAATCATTGAATGTCGATATTTTGAAAATCGATAAATCGTTTGTTGAGACGCTGACCACCCACAAAACCAGTCATTTGATTGCGGAACACATCATCGAGCTGGCGCACAGCCTGGGGTTAAAAACGATCGCTGAAGGTGTCGAAACTGAGGCGCAGGTTAACTGGCTGCGCAAACGCGGCGTGCGCTATTGCCAGGGATGGTTTTTTGCGAAGGCGATGCCGCCGCAGGTGTTTATGCAATGGATGGGGTAATTACCCGCGCGGGAGTTAACGCGCGGGCAATAAAACTACAGGCGGTGGCGATAATCGCTGGGAGTGCGATCAAACTGCCGACGGAAAACGCGGGAGAAGGTCTGCTGAGAGACATAACCCAGGTCCATTGCGATATCAAAAATCGGACGCTCGGTGGTGCGCAACTCAACGGCGGCCAGTAACAGACGGCGCTGGCGAATGTAATCGCCAAGCGTCTGATGCGTCACCGTGCGGAACATCCGTTGCAAGTACCACTTTGAATAGCCAGATTTTTTTGCGACGACATCAATGTTAAGCGGCTGGTCAATATGCTCGTCAATCCATGCGATAAGATCCTGAATAATTTTCTGATGGGACATAAATCTGCCTCTTTTCAGTGTTCAGTTCGTTAATTCATCTGTTGGGGAGTATAATTCCTCAAGTTAACTTGAGGTAAAGCGATTTATGGAAAAGAAATTACCCCGCATTAAAGCGCTGCTAACCCCCGGCGAAGTGGCGAAACGCAGCGGTGTGGCGGTATCGGCGCTGCATTTCTATGAAAGCAAAGGGTTGATTACCAGTATCCGTAATAGCGGCAATCAGCGGCGATATAAACGTGATGTGTTGCGATATGTCGCAATTATCAAAATTGCTCAGCGTATTGGCATTCCGCTCGCAACCATTCGTGAAGCGTTTGGCGTGTTGCCAGAAGGGCATACGTTAAGTGCGAAAGAGTGGAAACAGCTTTCGTCCCAATGGCGAGAAGAGTTGGATCGGCGCATTCATACCTTAGTGGCGCTGCGTGACGAACTGGATGGATGTATTGGTTGTGGCTGCCTTTCGCGCAGTGATTGCCCGTTGCGTAACCCGGGCGACCGATTAGGAGAAGAAGGTACCGGCGCACGCTTACTGGAAGATGAACAAAACTAAAGCGCCACAAGGGCGCTTTAGTTTGTTTTCCGGTCTTTGTCTTTCTCTCTATCCCGCTGGTACACAGGAGGGTTTCCCCCGACGTCAACACACCTCATTCGAGCACGTGGTGGAGGTTCCGGTTGGTGTTGATGCTTTAATTGTATGTGACCGGCGTTTCTTCGCCAGTGTAAAAGTACACTTTTTAGCCGCAATATTTTTGTCATCTCAGACGATTTTTTATCGCAATCCTGAACGGTATACGGCTCGATAACGCTGCAATCTTGCGCATCGACGATAACGTTTGCGCATCAATTGCCTGGTTTTTCATCGTCAAGACAATAAAAGAGAAAAAAGCAGCAAACTTCGGTTGAAAAAGCCGCTATGATCGCCGGATAATCGTTTGCTTTTTTTACCACCCGTTTTGTATGCGCGGAGCTAAACGTTTGCTTTTTTTTGCGACGCAGCAAATTGTCGCAAACCTGGAGCAGGAAGATAACGTTTCGCTGGCAGGGGATTGTCCGCCACGCATCTTGACGAAAATTAAACTCTCAGGGGATGTTTTCTTATGTCTACGCCATCAGCGCGTACCGGCGGTTCACTCGACGCCTGGTTTAAAATTTCACAACGTGGAAGCACTGTCCGTCAGGAAGTGGTTGCCGGGTTAACAACGTTTCTGGCGATGGTCTACTCAGTTATCGTCGTTCCAGGCATGTTGGGTAAAGCGGGCTTCCCGCCTGCGGCAGTTTTCGTTGCAACCTGTCTGGTTGCCGGACTCGGTTCTATCGTGATGGGTCTGTGGGCTAATCTGCCGTTGGCGATTGGTTGCGCCATCTCTCTGACGGCGTTTACCGCATTCAGTTTGGTGCTGGGGCAACATATTAGCGTACCTGTCGCGCTGGGTGCCGTGTTCCTGATGGGTGTGTTGTTTACGGTAATTTCTGCCACGGGTATCCGTAGCTGGATTTTGCGCAACTTGCCGCACGGTGTGGCGCACGGCACGGGGATTGGTATCGGTCTGTTCCTGCTGCTGATTGCTGCTAATGGTGTCGGTCTGGTGATTAAAAACCCACTTGATGGTCTGCCCGTCGCGCTGGGGGATTTCACGACCTTTCCGGTGATGATGTCGTTGGTGGGTCTGGCAGTGATTATCGGCCTGGAAAAACTGAAAGTCCCTGGTGGCATTCTGCTGACCATTATCGGTATCTCAATTGTCGGTTTGATCTTCGATCCTAACGTCCATTTCTCCGGCGTTTTTGCCATGCCTTCATTGAGCGATGAAAACGGCAATTCACTGATTGGCAGCCTGGACATTATGGGCGCGCTGAATCCTGTAGTCCTGCCAAGTGTTCTGGCACTGGTGATGACAGCAGTATTTGATGCCACCGGAACTATCCGTGCCGTCGCCGGTCAGGCGAACCTGCTGGATAAAGATGGGCAGATCATCGACGGCGGGAAAGCACTGACCACCGACTCCATGAGCAGCGTTTTTTCTGGCCTGGTGGGTGCAGCTCCGGCAGCGGTATACATCGAGTCTGCGGCGGGTACGGCGGCGGGCGGTAAAACCGGTTTGACGGCTATCACCGTTGGCGTGCTGTTCCTGCTGATTCTGTTCCTCTCTCCGCTCTCTTACCTCGTTCCGGGGTACGCAACGGCTCCGGCGCTGATGTACGTTGGCCTGCTGATGCTGAGCAACGTGGCGAAAATCGACTTTGCTGATTTTGTTGATGCGATGGCGGGTCTGGTTACGGCGGTATTCATCGTGCTGACCTGTAACATCGTAACAGGCATCATGATTGGCTTCGCGACTCTGGTGATTGGTCGTCTGGTTTCCGGCGAATGGCGCAAGTTGAACATCGGTACGGTCGTTATTGCCGTGGCGCTGGTGACCTTCTATGCGGGTGGCTGGGCTATCTAATCTTACATAGGATTCTGAAAACGGGTGGCAATGGCTGCCCGTTTTTATTTTCTCCGCACATTGTGTGAGCTTTTGCGATATTCTGAAAAAATGAGAATTCAGGCATAACGCCTTTCTCAGATCATAAAAAACATCGCAAACAGGGAACGCATGGAAATCTTCTTCACCATACTGATAATGACCCTCGTGGTCTCGCTGTCCGGGGTGGTCACTCGTGTCATGCCCTTTCAGATCCCGCTTCCGCTTATGCAAATCGCCATCGGTGCGCTACTGGCGTGGCCGACGTTTGGTTTGCATGTGGAGTTTGATCCTGAACTCTTTTTAGTCTTGTTTATCCCGCCGTTGCTGTTCGCTGATGGCTGGAAAACGCCGACCCGTGAATTTCTCGAACATGGGCGAGAGATTTTCGGCCTCGCGCTGGCGCTGGTGGTGGTCACCGTGGTCGGCATTGGCTTCCTTATTTACTGGGTGGTGCCGGGCATTCCGCTGATCCCCGCCTTTGCGCTGGCTGCAGTGCTTTCTCCGACCGATGCTGTAGCGCTCTCCGGGATTGTTGGCGAGGGGCGCATCCCGAAAAAAATCATGGGCATTTTGCAGGGCGAAGCGTTGATGAATGACGCCTCCGGCCTGGTGTCGTTGAAGTTTGCCGTGGCAGTGGCGATGGGGACAATGATCTTCACCGTCGGCGGTGCGACGGTCGAATTTATGAAAGTGGCAATAGGCGGTATTCTCGCCGGTTTTGTGGTGAGCTGGCTGTATGGTCGCTCGCTGCGATTCCTCAGCCGCTGGGGCGGTGATGAACCCGCGACGCAGATCGTTCTGCTGTTCTTGCTGCCATTCGCTTCTTATCTGATTGCGGAACATATTGGCGTTTCCGGCATCCTCGCTGCGGTTGCCGCCGGGATGACCATCACCCGCTCCGGTGTGATGCGCCGTGCGCCGCTGGCAATGCGCCTGCGCGCAAACAGCACCTGGGCGATGCTGGAATTTGTCTTTAACGGCATGGTGTTCCTGCTGTTAGGTCTGCAGTTGCCGGGGATTCTGGAGACGTCGCTGATGGCGGCAGAAATCGACCCTAACGTCGAAATCTGGATGCTGTTTACCGATATTATTCTGATATATGCGGCACTGATGCTGGTCCGTTTCGGCTGGCTGTGGACGATGAAAAAGTTCAGCAACCGCTTCCTGAAGAAGAAGCCGATGGAGTTTGGTTCGTGGACTACACGAGAAATCCTGATCGCGTCTTTCGCCGGGGTGCGTGGGGCGATCACTCTGGCCGGTGTGCTCTCTATCCCGCTTCTCTTGCCGGATGGTAACGTCTTCCCTGCGCGCTATGAGTTGGTGTTCCTGGCGGCTGGCGTCATTCTCTTCTCGTTGTTTGTCGGCGTGGTGATGTTGCCTATTCTGCTACAACACATAGAAGTCGCGGACCATTCGCAACAATTGAAAGAGGAACGTATTGCACGAGCGGCAACGGCAGAAGTGGCGATTGTGGCGATCCAGAAAATGGAGGAGCGTTTGGCGGCGGATACCGAAGAGAATATCGATAACCAGCTGCTCACAGAGGTTAGTTCTCGCGTCATTGGTAACCTGCGTCGTCGCGCCGATGGACGTAATGATGTAGAAAGTTCAATCCTGGAAGAGAACCTGGAGCGTCGCTTCCGTCTGGCGGCATTGCGTTCTGAACGTGCTGAACTGTACCACCTGCGCGCCACGCGGGAGATCAGTAACGAAACGCTGCAAAAATTACTGCACGATCTCGATTTGCTTGAAGCGTTGCTGATTGAGGAAAATCAGTAATCTGCATGGTTGGCGGGCGAGCCCGCCAACCCGACTTACACTGGCGTTAACCAGTATCCTTCACAACAGCTCAGCCACGCGTGGGCAGAGTGGGAAAGGTAAACGCCCTCACGCCAAATCATTCCTAATTTCCAGCTTAGTTCGCTTTCCAGCGGTAGCCATTTTAAGGTGTTTTTATCTAATCGCTGGCAAATGGGTTCCGGCAATATGGCTATTCCGACACCGGCCTGAACCATCGCGGCGAGAAAATCCCATTGCCCGCTGCGAACTGCAATTCTCGGCTTAACGCCATGTTCATCGAATAACTTCATCAATTGCTTACTTAAGGCAAAATCTTCGTTATAGATAAGTAGAGGATGTTCCGCCAATGTCTCCGGTGAGACGGCATCACATTCAAGCCATTTACCTGAATGTGGCGTCAGTACACATAGTGGATGACTAAACAGCGATAACGTTGTCAGGCCGCTTTCTTCTACTGGCAGGGCTGTCAGTGCCATATCCAGTTCACCGTTCATCACCGCTTGTTGTACCGTCAGACCACCAAACTCCGAAATTTTCAATTCTACGCCGGGGTAACGCTGGCGAAAAAGGCCAATCGGCCCGGCCATCAACATCCCAACCATCGGCGGGATTCCCAGCCGCAAAACGCCGGTTTTAAGCTGATTGATATCGCTAAGCTCAGCTTCCAGTTGCCGAAACTCAGCCAGTAAAGCCAGCCCGCGCTCAAATACGACGCGACCAGTATCAGTGAGAAGCAGCCGACGACCATCGCGGATCAACAATATACAGTTCAGCTCATCTTCGAGATTCTTCAGCATCTTGCTGATAGTTGGTTGGGTGACAAACAACTTCTCCGCTGCGCGGGTGAAGCTTTGCTGGCGCACGACTTCGACAAAATAACGCAGCGTTCTGATATCCATAACTATTCCCTTTGACTATACCTGCAATGATTTTAATTCATTTCAGTCAGGGGCGAGCGCTCTCTATACTTACCATTCTGTTTTATTTTCAGGATATCCTCTCATGCCCGTGGCGCTTCGCCGCATTACCCCTGCCGTAGTGCAATCTATCCAGGTATTTTTTCAGGTTGTGCTGTATGCAGGTTTATTTATTTTTGCGCAGTATCTCGTCTCCTGGCTGCATTTGCCGCTGCCTGCCAACCTGGTGGGGATGATCCTGATGCTGGCGCTGATTGTTTGTCGCATTCTTCCTCTGCAATGGGTTCGAGCCGGGGCGCGTTGGCTATTGGCCGAAATGTTGCTGTTTTTTGTCCCTGCCGTGGTGGCTGTGGTGAACTATGCACAACTATTACTGGTGGATGGCTGGCGTATTTTTGCTGTGATCGCGCTGAGTACGGTGATGGTGCTGGGCACGACTGCCTGGGTAGTGGAAAAAGTCTATCGCTATGAAATGCGCAGGTTAAACCGTGGCTAATTTTCAGCTAAGTATGCTCTGTCTGGCAATTACGCTAGTTATCTATTTTCTTAACAAACGCCTTTATCGCCGCTTTCGTAAATTGCCATTGATGCCTCTGGTGCTGACGCCTACGCTACTGGTTATGCTGCTGGTTTTTGGCAATATTTCCTGGCAAAACTATATTGGCGAAGCGCACTGGTTACTATGGCTATTAGGTCCGGCCACCATCGCCTTTGCGGTACCAGTGTATGACAATCGGGCGATCATTAAGCGTCACTGGATGTCGTTGACGGCAGGCGTACTGACGGCAACGGTGGTGGCAGTGACCAGCTCAGTGTGGCTGGCGCGATTGTTTACCCTGCCAGATGAGATCCAGCGTAGCCTGGCGGTGCGTTCGGTCACTACGCCATTTGCTTTGGCAGCGAGCCAGTCGCTCGGCGGACAGCCTGATCTGGTGGCGCTGTTTGTGGTGGTCACCGGTGTGTTTGGCATGGCGATTGGCGACGTGTTGTTTTTACGTCTCTCTATTCGCGAAGGGATGGCGAAAGGTGCTGGATTCGGCGCGGCATCTCATGGTGCCGGGACTGCGCGGTCGTATGAACTGGGTCAACAAGAAGGCGTAGTTGCAAGCCTGGTCATGATGCTTTCAGGTGTATTGATGGTATTGGTTTCGCCGCTGGTGGCCAGGATGATGTTCTGAAGAAATTCCCCGATCAAGCGACCGGGGAAGGGGAGAGATTAATGCGCGCGGCCCTGCTCAACGCCAAAGCCAGTCTGGGAACGGATAAACTGCGCACGGAACAGTTCACGCTCGCGCGCACCTTCCGCTGAATTATCCGTTGCCGAGAATAACCAGATACCGAGGAATGCCACGCTGATAGAGAACAGCGCCGGGTATTCATACGGGAAGATGGCTTTTTCGTGACCGAGGATCTGTACCCAAATAGTCGGGCCGAGGATCATCAGCACCACCGCAGTAATCAGTCCTAACCAGCCGCCCAGCATTGCGCCACGGGTAGTCAGTTTCGACCAGTACATGGAAAGCAGAATGATCGGGAAGTTACAGCTCGCCGCGATGGCAAACGCCAGCCCCACCATAAAGGCGATGTTCTGATTCTCAAACAGCACGCCGAGGATAATGGCAATCACACCGAGGATCAGTACGGTGATTTTCGATACCCGCAGCTCTTCACGTTCGGTCGCACCTTTTTTGAAGACGTTAGCGTACAGGTCGTGAGACACCGCCGATGCGCCCGCCAGCGTCAGACCCGCAACCACCGCAAGAATGGTGGCGAAAGCAACCGCTGAAATAAAGCCGAGGAACAGGTTGCCGCCCACCGCATTGGCCAGGTGAACTGCTGCCATGTTGTTACCACCAATCAGATGGCCCGCCGCGTCTTTATATTCCGGATTCGCACCGACCAGCATGATCGCGCCAAAGCCGATAATAAAGGTCAGGATGTAGAAGTAGCCCATAAATCCGGTGGCGTAGAACACGCTCTTACGTGCTTCGCGGGCATCGCTGACCGTAAAGAAGCGCATCAGAATATGCGGCAAGCCCGCCGTACCAAACATCAGTCCTAGCCCCAAAGAGAGCGCGGAGATAGGATCTTTCACCAGCCCGCCCGGCTTCATGATGTCGACACCTTTCGGGTGTACCGCCATCGCTTCGCTGAACAGATTGTTGAAGCTAAAGCCGACGTGTTTCATCACCATAAAGGCCATAAAGCTGGCACCGAACAGCAACAGCACGGCTTTAATAATTTGTACCCAGGTGGTCGCCAGCATGCCGCCGAACAGGACGTACATCATCATCAGCACGCCGACCAGCACTACCGCAATGTGATAGTTAAGGCCAAACAGCAGCTCGATCAGTTTACCTGCGCCCACCATCTGGGCGATAAGGTAAAGCGCCACCACCACCAGAGAACCACAGGCCGAAAGAATACGAATCGGCCCTTGTTTCAGACGGTAAGAGGCCACATCGGCAAAGGTGTAGCGACCGAGGTTACGCAGACGTTCGGCAATCAGGAACAAAATGATCGGCCAGCCTACCAGGAAGCCTAGCGAGTAAATTAAGCCGTCATAGCCGGAGGTAAACACCAGCGCGGAGATCCCCAAGAATGAGGCGGCGGACATATAGTCCCCGGCAATCGCCAGCCCGTTCTGAAAACCGGTGATATTGCCGCCTGCGGTGTAGTAGTCATTACGCGAACGTACGCGTTTTGACGCCCAGTAGGTAATGCCGAGCGTAAACACGACGAAAATCAGGAACATAATAATCGCCTGCCAGTTCGTTGGCTGACGCTCTACGGCCCCGCTAATAGCATCCGCGGCGTTAGCTGCGAAAGGGAGTGTGGCGGCAAGCGCCGTCAGAACTCTTTTCATGATGCTTGTACCTCATGCAGGACTTCGTTATTAAGACGGTCGAATTCGCCGTTCGCCCGCCAGATGTAGATACCAGTGAGAACAAAGGAGATCACAATTACCCCGACACCGACTGGAATACCGCGTGTGACGCTGGTGTTCGGATTCAGCGGGGTGCCCAGCCAGCCGGGCGCGAAGGCGATCAGTAAAATAAAGCCGATATAAACTGCCAGCATAATAATCGACAGGATGGTGGCAAACCGTTGCCGTTTTTCGACTAACTCCCTGAAATGCGCATTGTCTTCTATCCGCTGATAAATCGTACCATTCATCACAGATTCTCCAGAGGTAATGTAGGGATTGTTTTAATTCCCGCTCCCTTATGGGAGAAGGTTAACGCTTGGGTAACCCTTGCCGAATGTAGGCCGGATAAGGCATTCACGCCGCATCCGGCAATCAACGCCTGATGCGACGCTGTCGCGTCTTATCAGGCCTACAAATCGTTTCCGACTTGTTGCCCGGAGCGCATCCGGCAATTGTGGGTTACGATGGCATCGCGATGGCCTGCTTCTCTTCAAGCAGCTTCTCGACTACGCCAGGATCGGCAAGCGTCGAGGTATCGCCCAGGTTGCTGGTATCGCCCGCCGCAATTTTGCGCAGAATACGGCGCATAATTTTGCCGGAGCGGGTTTTAGGCAGGGAGTCGGTCCAGTGCAGCACGTCTGGCGTCGCCAGCGGGCCAATCTCTTTACGCACCCAGTTGCGGACTTCTGCGTACAGTTCTGGTGACGGTTCCTCCCCGTGATTAAGCGTGACGTAGGCGTAGATCGCCTGACCTTTAATATTGTGCGGAATACCGACCACAGCGGCTTCGGCAATTTTCGGATGCGCCACCAGCGCCGACTCAATCTCTGCCGTCCCCAGGCGGTGACCGGAGACGTTCAGCACGTCGTCAACGCGCCCGGTGATCCAGTAATAGCCATCTTCATCGCGACGCGCGCCGTCGCCGCTGAAATACATATTTTTGAAGGTGGAGAAGTAGGTCTGCTCAAAACGTTCGTGATCGCCAAACAGCGTACGCGCCTGACCCGGCCAGGAGTCGGTGATCACCAGACTGCCTTCGGTGGCCCCCTCCAGCGGGTTACCTTCGTTATCGACCAGCGCTGGTTGCACGCCGAAGAACGGACGTGTTGCCGAACCGGCTTTCAGCTCGGTAGCGCCAGGCAGTGGCGTGATCATGAAACCGCCAGTTTCGGTCTGCCACCAGGTGTCGACCACCGGGCATTTCTCGTTGCCGATCTTCTTCCAGTACCACTCCCACGCTTCCGGGTTAATTGGCTCGCCCACGGAACCGAGAATGCGCAGCGACGAACGGTCGGTGCCTTCGATCGCTTTATCGCCTTCCGCCATCAGCGCGCGAATCGCCGTGGGCGCGGTATAGAGAATATTGACCTGATGCTTGTCCGCCACCTGCGCCATACGGGCAGGCGTCGGCCAGTTCGGTACGCCTTCAAACATCAGCGTGGTCGCGCCGCAGGCCAGCGGGCCATACAGCAAATAACTGTGTCCGGTAACCCAGCCCACATCGGCGGTGCACCAGTAGATATCGCCCGGATGATAATCAAAGACATATTTAAAGGTCAGCGCCGCGTACACCAGATAACCGCCGGTAGTGTGCAGCACGCCTTTTGGCTTACCGGTAGAACCGGAGGTATAGAGAATAAACAGCGGATCTTCGGCGTTCATCTCTTCCGCCTGGTGCTGAGCGCTGGCTTGCTCAACCAGGTCGTGCCACCACAGGTCGCGCCCTTCCTGCCAGTCAATTTTTCCACCAGTACGCTTCAGTACCACCACATGCTCTACGCTGGTGACGTTCGGGTTTTTCAGCGCGTCATCAACGTTTTTCTTCAGCGGAATACTACGCCCGGCACGCACACCTTCGTCGGAAGTGATCACCAGTCGTGAACTGGAGTCGATAATGCGTCCGGCAACGGCTTCCGGCGAGAAGCCGCCGAAAATCACCGAATGTACCGCGCCAATGCGGGCGCAGGCCAGCATCGCGACCGCGGCTTCCGGTACCATCGGCATATAAATCGCAACTACGTCACCTTTTTTAATGCCCAGTTCGAGCAGGGTATTGGCGAAGCGGCAGACGTCGCGGTGCAGCTCTTTATAGCTAATATGTTTGCTCTGGCTGGCGTCGTCGCCTTCCCAGATGATGGCGGTACGATCGCCGTTTTCTTGCAGATGGCGGTCAAGGCAGTTTGCCGCCAGATTCAGCGTGCCGTCCTCGTACCATTTAATGGACACATTACCGGGGGCAAAGGAGGTGTTTTTCACCTTCTGGTACGGTGTGATCCAGTCGAGAATTTTTCCCTGTTCGCCCCAGAAGGTATCTGGTGCGTTAATAGATTGTTGATACATCGCCTCGTACTGCTGAGGGTTTATCAGGCAACGGTCTGCGATGTTGGCAGGAATGGTGTGTTTGTGAATTTGACTCATGCTTTTGTTCTCCTTGTAAGATGTTAATAATATGTGGCATAAGCGTTAAATGTAGGGGTATTGGCAGTTTTGTTTAGTATTTGGGCGACAGATCACGCAAAAGTAGAATTGTGCAAATAAACGGCAGGGTAATTTTTGAAGGTCAGCAACAAAAGTTGATTAATTCTTTGAGGAACATGCAGTTATGCATGCTGTTGAAAAAGAGGAAGATACTGACTAACTCTAAAGTGGTATTTTACATGCACTTACAATTGATTAAAGACAACATTCATAGTGTGGTTATTTGTTACACATAGGGACGAGCAATGTCATGACAGTGTAGGTGCGGTTACTGTCGTGAAAAACAATAAAAACCGCCATTGCAACAATGGCGCAATTCGGATGAAGCCCTATGACAAGGATAAAAATAAACGCACGCCGTATCTTCAGCTTATTGATTCCTTTTTTCTTTTTCACTTCTGTTCACGCTGAACAAACGGCTGCTCCCGCAACACCTGTAACTGTGGAAGCGAAGAATGAAACCTTTGCCCCGCAGCATCCCGATCAATATCTCTCCTGGAAAGCTACCTCGGAACAGTCAGAGCGTGTTGACGCCCTGGCGGAAGATCCACGGCTGGTGATCCTGTGGGCAGGGTATCCCTTCTCGCGCGATTACAACAAGCCGCGTGGACATGCCTTTGCTGTGACCGATGTGCGTGAAACCCTGCGTACCGGTGCGCCGAAAAACGCTGAAGATGGTCCGCTACCGATGGCGTGCTGGAGTTGTAAAAGCCCGGATGTGGCGCGTCTGATCCAGAAAGACGGCGAAGATGGCTACTTCCACGGAAAATGGGCGCGCGGCGGCCCGGAAATCGTCAACAACTTAGGTTGTGCCGATTGCCATAACACCGCCTCACCAGAGTTCGCCAAAGGCAAACCGGAGTTAACCCTTTCCCGTCCGTATGCGGCTCGCGCGATGGAAGCCATTGGTAAACCTTTCGAGAAAGCCGGACGTTTCGACCAGCAATCGATGGTTTGCGGTCAGTGCCATGTGGAGTATTACTTCGACGGCAAAAACAAAGCGGTTAAATTCCCGTGGGATGACGGCATGAAAGTCGAAAATATGGAGCAGTATTACGACAAAATTGCCTTCTCTGACTGGACTAACTCCCTGTCGAAAACGCCAATGCTGAAAGCGCAGCACCCGGAATATGAAACCTGGACAGCGGGCATTCACGGCAAAAACAACGTGACCTGTATCGATTGCCATATGCCAAAAGTGCAGAACGCCGAAGGCAAACTCTACACCGACCATAAAATTGGTAATCCGTTTGATAACTTCGCCCAGACTTGTGCGAACTGCCATACCCAGGACAAAGCTGCCTTGCAGAAAGTGGTCGCGGAACGTAAGCAGTCGATTAACGACCTGAAAATCAAGGTTGAAGATCAACTGGTTCACGCTCACTTCGAAGCGAAAGCGGCGCTGGATGCAGGTGCAACGGAAGCCGAAATGAAGCCGATTCAGGACGATATCCGTCATGCCCAGTGGCGTTGGGATTTGGCGATCGCTTCCCACGGCATTCATATGCACGCACCGGAAGAAGGTCTGAGGATGCTCGGTACGGCGATGGATAAAGCGGCGGATGCACGCACCAAACTGGCGCGCCTGCTGGCGACCAAAGGCATTACCCATGAAATCCAGATCCCGGATATCTCGACCAAAGAGAAAGCCCAGCAGGCCATTGGCCTGAACATGGAGCAAATCAAGGCCGAGAAGCAGGACTTCATCAAAACGGTGATCCCGCAGTGGGAAGAGCAGGCACGTAAAAACGGTCTGTTAAGCCAATAACCCCGTTCCGCCTCGCAAGGGGCGGAAAACACAATGGAGTGAATATGAGCGTATTACGTTCGTTATTAACTGCCGGGGTGCTGGCGTCGGGCCTGTTGTGGAGCCTGAACGGAATTACCGCTACCCCTGCGGCGCAGGCATCTGATGATCGCTACGAAGTTACCCAGCAGCGTAACCCGGATGCCGCCTGTCTGGACTGTCATAAGCCAGATACCGAAGGTATGCATGGCAAACATGCTTCTGTTATCAACCCGAATAACAAACTGCCGGTCACCTGCACCAACTGCCACGGTCAGCCATCACCGCAACACCGCGAAGGGGTGAAAGATGTGATGCGCTTTAACGAGCCGATGTACAAGGTTGGAGAGCAGAACAGCGTCTGTATGTCCTGCCATCTGCCGGAACAGTTGCAAAAAGCCTTCTGGCCGCACGATGTCCACGTAACCAAAGTGGCGTGCGCCAGCTGCCATTCCCTGCATCCACAGCAAGATACGATGCAGACGTTAAGTGACAAAGGACGGATTAAGATTTGCGTCGATTGCCACAGCGATCAGCGCACCAATCCGAACTTTAACCCGGCGTCTGTTCCGTTGCTTAAGGAGCAGCCATGACCTGGTCTCGTCGCCAGTTTCTCACCGGCGTCGGCGTGCTGGCAGCCGTCAGCGGCACCGCAGGACGCGTGGTGGCGAAAACGTTGAATATCAATGGGGTGCGTTACGGCATGGTGCATGACGAGTCGTTATGCATCGGCTGTACCGCCTGTATGGATGCTTGTCGGGAAGTGAACAAGGTGCCGGAAGGCGTCTCGCGCCTGACGATTATTCGTAGCGAGCCGCAGGGCGAATTTCCTGATGTGAAATATCGCTTCTTCCGTAAGTCTTGCCAGCACTGCGATCATGCGCCGTGCGTTGACGTTTGCCCGACCGGTGCGTCTTTTCGCGACGCTGCCAGTGGGATTGTCGATGTTAATCCGGATCTCTGCGTCGGTTGTCAGTACTGCATCGCCGCCTGTCCGTACCGCGTGCGCTTTATCCATCCGGTCACGAAGACGGCGGACAAATGCGATTTCTGCCGTAAGACCCATTTGCAGGCCGGTAAGCTGCCCGCGTGCGTTGAGGCTTGCCCGACGAAGGCGCTGACGTTTGGCAATCTGGACGATCCCAGCAGTGAGATTTCGCAACTGCTGCGCCAGAAGCCCACTTACCGCTACAAGCTGGCGCTGGGAACCAAACCGAAGCTGTACCGCGTACCGTTTAAATACGGGGAGGTGAGCCAATGACGCAGACTTCCGCATTTCATTTTGAATCGCTGGTGTGGGACTGGCCGATTGCCATCTACCTGTTTTTGATTGGTATTTCTGCCGGTCTGGTGACGCTGGCCGTGCTGTTACGTCGTGTCTACCCGCAGGCGGGCGGTGCAGACAGTACGTTGTTGCGCACCACGCTGATTGTCGGGCCTGGCGCGGTGATCCTCGGTCTGTTGATCCTCGTCTTCCACCTGACAAGACCGTGGACCTTCTGGAAGCTGATGTTCCACTACAGTTTTACCTCGGTGATGTCGATGGGGGTGATGCTGTTTCAGCTTTACATGGTGGTGCTGGTGCTGTGGCTGGCGAAAATCTTTGAACATGATTTGCTTGCCCTGCAACAACGCTGGTTGCCGAAGCTGGGGATCGTGCAAAAGGTCTTGAGCCTGCTGACGCCCGTTCATCGCGGACTGGAAACATTGATGCTGGTGCTGGCGGTGTTGTTGGGGGCTTATACCGGCTTTCTGCTGTCGGCGCTGAAATCGTATCCGTTCCTCAATAACCCGATCCTGCCGGTGCTGTTCCTCTTCTCCGGCATCTCGTCTGGTGCGGCGGTGGCGCTGATCGCCATGGCGATACGCCAACGCAGTAACCCGCATTCCACGGAAGCGCACTTTGTACACCGTATGGAAATCCCCGTGGTATGGGGTGAAATCTTCCTGCTGGTGGCGTTTTTTGTCGGTCTGGCGCTGGGCGATGACGGTAAAGTGCGTGCGCTGGTGGCGGCATTGGGCGGCGGTTTCTGGACGTGGTGGTTCTGGCTTGGTGTCGCCGGGCTGGGGCTGATTGTGCCAATGTTGCTCAAACCGTGGGTCAATCGCAGTTCCGGCATTCCTGCCGTGCTGGCGGCATGTGGGGCCAGCCTGGTCGGCGTGTTGATGCTGCGCTTTTTCATTCTCTACGCCGGGCAGTTAACGGTGGCGTAAGCCAGAACAGAGGTGGTTTCTGGACGTATTCCTTCCTGAAGTCAGTTTTCTGGCGTTGTTGTTAAGTCTCGGGGTCAACGTGTTGACCCCGTTGACGGCCTTCGCGGGAGTGCGGTTGCGCTGGCCTGCCATGATGCGACTCACTTGCATCGGCATTCTGGCGCAGTTCGCGCTCCTGCTGCTCGCCTTTGGCGTACTGACGTATTGTTTTCTCATCAGCGATTTCTCGGTCATTTATGTCGCCCAACATAGCTATAGCCTGCTGTCGTGGGAACTCAAACTGGCGGCGGTGTGGGGCGGTCATGAAGGTTCGCTGCTGCTTTGGGTGCTGCTGCTTTCCGCCTGGAGCGCGCTGTTTGCCTGGCATTATCGACAGCAAACCGATCCGCTATTTCCGCTGACGCTAGCCGTTTTATCTCTCATGCTCGCCACACTGCTACTGTTTGTGGTGCTGTGGTCCGATCCCTTCGTGCGGATATTTCCACCAGCAATCGAAGGCCGCGATCTCAATCCGATGCTGCAACATCCCGGTCTTATCTTTCATCCACCGCTGCTTTATCTCGGCTACGGCGGTTTGATGGTGGCGGCGAGCGTGGCACTGGCGAGTTTACTGCGCGGCGAGCTTGATGGTGCCAGCGCCCGAATTTGCTGGCGTTGGGCACTACCTGGCTGGAGCGCATTAACGGCGGGGATCATCCTCGGTTCCTGGTGGGCCTATTGCGAACTGGGCTGGGGCGGCTGGTGGTTCTGGGATCCGGTGGAAAACGCGTCGTTATTACCCTGGCTTTCTGCCACAGCGCTGCTGCACAGTTTATCCCTGACACGCCAGCGGGGGATTTTCCGCCACTGGTCGCTGTTGCTGGCGATAGTAACTCTGATGCTGTCGCTGCTGGGCACCTTAATTGTCCGTTCTGGCATTCTGGTTTCGGTTCATGCGTTCGCGCTGGATAACGTCCGCGCCGTGCCGTTGTTCAGCCTGTTTGCACTGATTAGCCTTGCGTCTCTGGCTCTGTATGGCTGGCGAGCGCGGGACGGTGGCCCGGCGGTGCGTTTTTCGGGGTTATCGCGGGAAATGTTAATCCTCGCTACGCTGTTGCTGTTTTGCGCAGTGCTACTGATCGTGCTGGTGGGAACGCTTTATCCGATGATTTACGGCCTGCTGGGCTGGGGACGCCTCTCCGTTGGCGCGCCGTATTTTAACCGCGCGACGTTACCGTTTGCTCTGTTGATGCTGGTGGTGATTGTGCTGGCGACGTTTGTCTCTGGCAAACGTGCTCAGCTTCCGGCGCTGCTGGCGCATGCGGGCGTGCTGTTATTTGCCGCGGGGATCGTGGTTTCCAGCGTCAGCCGTCAGGAGATCAGCCTGAATTTACAGCCGGGTCAGCAGGTGACGCTGGCAGGATACACCTTCCGTTTTGAGCGCCTCGATCTGCAAGCCAAAGGCAATTACACCAGCGAAAAAGCGATAGTGGCACTGTTTGACCATCAGCAACGCATTGGTGAATTAACGCCGGAGCGGCGTTTTTACGAAGCACGTCGTCAGCAAATGATGGAACCGTCAATTCGCTGGAATGGCATCCATGACTGGTATGCGGTCATGGGCGAGAAAACCGGAGCGGATCGTTACGCTTTTCGTTTGTATGTACAAAGCGGTGTGCGCTGGATCTGGGGGGGAGGATTGTTGATGATTGCGGGCGCATTGTTAAGCGGATGGCGGGGAAGGAAGCGCGATGAATAAAGGGCTTCTCACGCTACTGCTGTTATTTACCTGTTTTGCGCGCGCTCAGGTTGTAGACACCTGGCAATTCGCCAATCCGCAACAACAGCAACAGGCGTTAAATATTGCCAGCCAGTTACGTTGTCCGCAGTGCCAGAATCAGAACTTACTGGAATCCAATGCGCCGGTGGCAGTCAGTATGCGCCATCAGGTTTACACCATGGTGGAAGAGGGGAAAAGTGAAGTCGAAATCATTGACTGGATGACCGAACGCTACGGAGATTTTGTTCGCTATAACCCACCGTTAACGGGTCAGACGCTGGTGTTGTGGGCGCTGCCAGTAGTGTTGTTACTGCTGATGGCACTGATCCTCTGGCGAGTGAGGGCGAAGCGATGAAACAGCCCCAAATACCGGTGAAAATGCTGACAACACTCACGATTTTGATGGTATTTCTCTGTGTCGGCAGTTATCTGTTAAGTCCAAAATGGCAGGCGGTACGTGCGGAGTATCAGCGTCAGCGCGATCCGCTGCATCAGTTTGCCAGCCAGCAAACCCCGGAAGCGCAGCTTCAGGCATTGCAGGATAAAATCCGTGCTAATCCACAAAACAGCGAACAGTGGGCGTTACTGGGCGAGTATTATCTGTGGCAAAACGATTACAGCAATTCGCTGCTGGCGTACCGTCAGGCGTTGCAACTACGTGGTGAGAACGCTGAACTGTATGCGGCGCTGGCGACGGTGCTGTATTACCAGGCCAGCCAACATATGACCGTCCAGACTCGCGCAATGATCGACAGAGCCCTCGCGCTGGACTCTAACGAAATCACCGCTCTGATGCTGCTGGCTTCCGATGCGTTTATGCAGGCGAACTACGCGCAAGCCATCGAACTATGGCAAAAAGTGATGGATCTCAACTCACCCCGGATCAACCGGACACAGCTGGTCGAGTCGATTAATATGGCGAAATTGTTGCAGCGGAGATCAGATTAATCATCTGGTGATGAAGATTATGTTATTGAGCTGCATAAAAAATAATCGAATGAACATATAATCAAAAATAATCACCAATCAGTATTATTGCAGATTAAACAAATAAAAATCCTTCTATAACAAATGGTTATTCATTAATCCTGCCATAAACTCGCGTTATTATGCATTAATGCAGCGAAAAGCTCTGTTGTTAAAGGGTTGCGCAACATACCGCGCAAATGATACTGATCATAAGCGTTAAAAAAATCTACAAACCAACGCAACACAATTCATGCCCTGGCAGTATGTCACGTTCTCGCGTTTCTGAACGGGGAACGGCGCTCCATTGAGGAAGTTATTCTGATGAAAAATATAAAATTCAGCCTGGCCTGGCAGATTCTGTTTGCTATGGTGCTGGGCATTCTCCTGGGAAGCTACCTGCACTACCATAGCGACAGCCGCGACTGGCTGGTCGTCAATTTGCTCTCTCCGGCGGGTGATATCTTCATCCATCTGATCAAAATGATTGTTGTGCCGATTGTGATCTCCACACTGGTGGTGGGTATCGCGGGTGTTGGTGATGCCAAACAGCTCGGGCGTATTGGTGCGAAAACCATTATCTACTTCGAGGTGATCACCACCGTCGCCATCATTTTGGGGATCACTCTGGCGAACGTCTTCCAGCCCGGTGCCGGGGTGGATATGTCGCAGCTGGCGACCGTCGATATCTCGAAATATCAGAGCACTACGGAAGCGGTACAAAGCAGTTCCCACGGCATTATGGGCACGATTTTGTCGCTGGTGCCGACGAACATCGTGGCGTCGATGGCGAAAGGCGAAATGCTGCCGATCATCTTCTTCTCGGTGCTGTTTGGTCTGGGGCTTTCATCCCTGCCCGCGACGCATCGTGAACCGCTGGTGACCGTTTTCCGCTCCATCTCTGAAACCATGTTTAAAGTGACTCACATGGTGATGCGTTATGCGCCGGTGGGTGTGTTTGCGCTGATTGCGGTGACGGTGGCTAACTTTGGTTTCTCGTCTCTGTGGCCACTGGCGAAACTGGTGCTGCTGGTGCATTTCGCCATTCTGTTCTTCGCGCTGGTAGTGCTGGGAATTGTGGCGCGCCTGTGCGGGTTAAGCGTCTGGATCCTGATTCGTATTCTGAAAGATGAGCTGATTCTGGCGTACTCCACTGCCAGCTCTGAAAGCGTGCTGCCGCGAATTATTGAGAAGATGGAAGCCTACGGAGCACCGGCGTCGATCACCAGTTTCGTGGTGCCGACCGGTTACTCTTTTAACCTTGATGGTTCGACGCTGTATCAAAGTATTGCCGCTATTTTCATCGCTCAGCTGTATGGCATTGACCTGTCCATCTGGCAGGAAATCATTCTGGTGCTGACGCTGATGGTGACCTCGAAAGGGATTGCTGGCGTGCCGGGCGTGTCGTTTGTGGTGTTGCTGGCAACGCTGGGTAGCGTAGGTATTCCGCTGGAAGGTCTGGCGTTTATTGCCGGTGTTGACCGTATCCTCGATATGGCGCGTACTGCGCTGAACGTGGTGGGTAATGCGCTGGCGGTGCTGGTGATTGCCAAGTGGGAACACAAATTTGACCGTAAGAAAGCGCTGGCTTATGAGCGTGAAGTGCTGGGCAAATTTGATAAAACGGCGGATCAGTAATTGAAGATTGCCGGGGGGATATCCACCCGGCAATGTGTGGATGCCTGACTGAGTAATAGCCTGATGTAGCGTGATTTTTGTAGGTCGGATAAGGCGTTTACGCCGCATCCGACATCAACGCCTGATGCGACGCTTGCCGCGTCTTATCAGGCCTACGCCAGACAGCGCAATAGCCTGATGTAGCGTGATTTTGTAGGTCGGATAAGGCGTTTACGCCGCATCCGACATCAACGCCTGATGCGACGCTTGCCGCGTCTTATCAGGCCTACGCCAGACAGCGCAATAGCCTGATTTGGCGTGATTTTTGTAGGTCGGATAAGGCGTTTACGCCGCATCCGACATCAATGCCTGATGCGACGTTTGCTGCGCCTACCTTAACCGTTAGTTAATTTTTCAAACTCTTCACAACCGGTATCAAACCCTTCCATACAGCTCAGGTTCAACCAGTGCAGCGCCTTTTGTTTGTTCTTCTCGATAAAACCCTCTTCACCGTTTAAGAACATCATTCCCGCCCAGTATTCGGAATAACCGGTTCGGGAAATCGCAGAGCTGCGTTTGAAATACCAGGTTGCTTTGTCATCGTCGGCCTTAATGCCCACGCCGTTGGCGTAAATCAAACCAAGCAGCATTTGGGCATCGACGGCAGAGTCGTTCTCCAGATCTTCCGAGGCGTTTTCTAACAGCGAAATCGCCTTTGGATAATCCGGTTTACCCGCTTGCGTATTTACCAGAATATGCGCCAGCGTTACTTCACCTTCTTTACTGCCCGCTTGCGCTGCTTTCTCGGCAAGCACTTTTGCTTGTGGATAGTCCAGACTGACCGGATTGGTGATTTTGATCTGCGCCAACAGCGCGCAGGCATCGGCATCACCGCTGTCGGCGGCTTTCTGTGCCCAATATTCGGCTTTGCTCAAATCGCCGGAGCTAAACCAGCTGTCGGCAAGAAAATATTGTGCGCGTCGGTCTCCGGCCTCTGCTGCCTTTAAATACTGGCTGCCAGGCTCGGAGTCGTTCGCGTGGGCAAAGAATGTCAAAAACAACATCAAAGTGATAATTTTTTTCATTTTGATAATGAAGTTTGGTAGGGGAGAGACAGTATAAAGTGTTCGGGTGGACAAAAAAACAACTGTAAAAAGACCTGAAAGCAGAATGAATTAATGCAATGTCAGGTTTTTTAATCCATCCGATGTTCCCCCTTTTCCATGGCGTCGCGATCAAAAAATCGCTGAATTTTTCCCTCGGACATCAATGCCGCTCGATCAGACATATGCGCGATGACATCGGCATCGTGACTGACCAGCAGATATGTCATTTGGTGTTCCAGCTTAAGTTGATTCAACAAATTAAGGATTTCCGCTTGTACCGACATATCCAACGCCGAGGTGGGTTCATCCAGCAGAAGAAGTTGTGGTCGTAACAACAGGGCGCGAGCAATAACCACACGTTGCCGTTGACCACCGGAAAGCTGGTGTGGGTAGCGACGAGCGGCGTCGAAAGGCAAGCCAACCTGTTCCAGTGCAGTCTGGACGCGTTTTTCTATTTCTCTTTCGCCACGAATTTTGAGTGGTTCAGCCAGCGTTCGCCACAGAGTATGATTGGGATGCAACGAGGCATAGGGATCCTGAAACACCATTTGCACATTGCGGCGGAGATCGCCCTGAAAACGCATTCCTGGTTTGATGGTGTGCCCAAACAGTGACACCTGACCGTGCCAGTCGCGCTGTAATCCAGCAATTACGCGCAAAATCGTGGATTTTCCGCAGCCTGATTCGCCAATTAAACTAAATGTCTCTCCGGCATTAACCGAAAAACTGGCGGCAGAAACTGCGGTTTTCTCAGCAAAAGTCACCTGTAAGTGATTAATTTCAACAATCGTCATGGTATTTCTCCGGCGTCATTGCCGTCCTGTCCAGCGTCGGCAGCATCTGCCCGTAAGTTTGTGCATTTGGGCGGCAAGTCCACAGTGTGCGCGTGTAAGGATGCGTTGCTGTAGGTAGCGCAGCAGCGTGCATTTCATCCACCTTATTTCCCTGATACATCACCAGCACCCGATGGCAAAATTGGGCAACTAATGGCAGGTCGTGACTGATCAGCAACATTGCCATCTGACGTTGTTCACACTGGGTAACCAGCAGTTCCAGAATCTGATTACGCAGGCGCACATCCAGTGCTGATGTTGGCTCATCGGCAATCAATACCCGGGGATCGTTGATGAGCGCAATTGCAATCATCACTCGCTGCCCCATGCCGCCAGAAAGTTCACGAGGATAGCTTTGCAGTACTCGCGTATTGAGGCCGACAGCCTGAATTGCGGTGTTTATTTTCTCTTCTTTCTCGCGGCGGTTCAGACGTTGATGGAGCGTAAGCGCCTCTTCCAGTTGCGCTTTTACTGTCTTTACTGGATTAAGCGCGTAACGCGGATCTTGCAATACCATCGCGATATCGTTACCGCGCAACTGTTGCCATCCACGCGCGTTAAGGGTGAGTGCATCACGCCCCAGAATGTTAAGTGTGTCCGCGGTTACTACACCCGGTTTACGCACCAGCCCCATCAGGGCGCGGGCGGTCATGGACTTACCTGAACCCGACTCACCGACCAGCGCCAGACGTTCATTGCCTAATGTAAAACTGACATTGTTGACGACCCGGGACTCCGGATAATCGACGCAGAGATTGTTGATACTAAGACGTGAGTCAGTCATGTTGAGGCTCCAGAACATCGCGCAAGCCATCACCCAGCAGATTAAAGGCCAGACTGGCAATTAAGATAATTGCGCCGGGAGCGGCGGCAATCCACCATTGATCAAAAATGACCTGCATACCGTCGGCGATCATGGCTCCCCATTCCGCCATTGGCGGGCGAGCACCAAGCCCAAGAAAACCCAGGCCAGCAGCCGCCAGAATGATACCCGCTAAATCCAGCGCCAGACGGACAATGGCAGATGGCAGGCACAATGGCAAAATATGACCAGCCAGCAGACGCCTGCCGCGGATGCCCATCATTTCTGCGGCGGCAAGATAATCACTGTGTCGCAGACGTTGGATCTCACTCCGTGCCTGACGCGCATAAGCAGGCCAGGTGGTTAATGCCAGCGCCAGTGCGCCGTTAACCAGCCCCGGCCCCAGCATGGCAACAAAAGCAAAAGCCAGAATTAAACGCGGCATTGACATTACTACGTCAGTAAAACGCATCAGCACGCGTTCCAGCCAGCCGCCGTAGTACCCGGCTAAAATGCCAATCAGCAGACCGACCGGGAGTGTAATGATTGTCACCAATGCCACCAGCCCCAGTGCCGGACGGCTGCCGTAGATTAAACGTGAAAGTAGGTCTCGCCCGTAACTGTCAGTGCCGAGCCAGTGCTGACGACTCGGTGCTTGTAACCGCGCCGCCGCATCCTGCCAGTTAGGATCGTGAGGTGCCAGCCACGGCGCGAAGAGCGCAATTAGCATCAATAACAGGATAATTATCAACCCGCAAAACGCGGCGGGTGAATGGCGTAAACGGCGTAAAAAGAGAAACATCGGCATCAGCGTAACCTCGGATCGGTCAGCCGGACCAGCAGGTCGGTTAAGTTATTTATCAACACAAAGCAGACGCCAATCAGCAGCGTTCCTCCCATGATTGCTGTGGTATCACCCGCGAAGAGCGCTGTAGTGAGGTAGCGCCCAATACCTGGCCATGAAAAGACGGTTTCTGTCAGTACCGCGCCTTCCAGCATTGATGTATAGGCGAGGGCGATAACAGTGAGCAAGGTGCCGCGAATGTTGGGTAAAACATGACGTAGCAAAATTGTCATCTCGCTGGCTCCTTTGGCGCGCGCCAGCAGAATATATTCTTTATTCATTTCGCCAAGACAGGCGGAACGAGTCAGGCGCGTAATACTGGCGAGCGAGAAGTACGCCAGTAATAAAACCGGAAGTATCAAATGGTTGATTGCATTGGTAAATGCCTCGCGATCGCCAGAAAGCCACGTATCAATCAGCGCAAATCCGCTGCGGGGTTCTATGGTGAATTGATAAATATCATCCAGCCTGCCCGGCCCGGCACTCCATTGCAGTCTGGCGTAGAACAGCGCCAGCATCAGCAGACCAAGCCAAAAAACAGGGACGGAATTTCCCAGTAGAGTTAATGTTCGCACGGTGAAATCCAGCGGAGAACCGACATAACGGGCGCAAAGTACACCCGCAATGACGCCGACAACAGCACCGACAATAAGCGCCAACGTTGCCAGTTCAATGGTCGCCGGGAATGCTGATAGCAAGTCCTGAAGTACTGGTTGCCCGGTGGAGCTGGCGATGCCCAGATCGCCGTGTGCCAGATTCATCAGGTAATGCCAGAACTGGACGGCTAACGGCTGATCCAATCCTAACTGGTGGCGTACCTGATCATAGGTGGACTGGCTGGCGTGATCGCCAACGATTTGTAGTACGCGATCGACCGGTGAGAGAGCCGAAAGCGCAAAGGTAATCAGCAGCAGGCCGAGTAGCGTCAGAGCAACGGTAAACAGCCCTTGCAACAGCGCGAGCAGAGGGCGCTTGCCTCGCCATCTCGCGCGAGTGGAAAAAACGACAGACATGATCTTTCCATACAGTGATAAATCAGCGGCTGGCCTGCAATACAGGCCAGCCCTGGTACCGCGCCCGGTAACATGGCTGGACGCGAGTTGCATACAGGGTTATTTGGTTACCTGATCAAACCAGACCATATCGGCATTCAACCCTTGTTGATACCCCTGCACATTATCACGCATGACAATTTGCGTTTTGCCTTGATCAATAAAGACATACGGGGAACTACGTTGTAGTTCTTGTTGCATTTTCTTATACAAATCAAGACGTTTAGTGCTATCAGGTTCAGCGATGGCCGCCAGCGTTTCTTTGTTCAGTTCCGGGATTTTCCAGCCGTTTAACCCGGCAACGGTGCTGGATTTGCCATCGTTATAGGCGAAAGAGCTGGCGTTGGAATGTGCGTCAAAATAATCAGGCAACCACATACGAATGGCCCCCTGATGCTGGTGGGCGCGAACGCGAGAGTAGACCTGACTCCCTGCGGCTGGCAGCAAATCAACTTTTACACCGCCCTGAGCAAAGCTGGCCTGAATTGACTGCGCGATGGTAATAAATGGCGGTTTATTTTCGACATCAAGCGTGAAGTGCGGGTCTTTGATTCCGGCTTTAGCGAGGATCTCTTTTGCTTTGGCTGGATTAAAGGTAAACGGTGTTTCTTCCAGTGCTCCAGGAAAGCCCACGGGCAGGAAACTTTGATGGGTAAAATATTGTCCTTTTAAGAGATTTTTGGTGATGCCGTCGTAATCGACCAACCAGCGAGCGGCCTCCCAGAACGCAGGATTACTCATCAGCGGGTTATCCTTGTTACCGGTATTGAAGGCCAGGTAGTTCTGTTCGGCGGAGGCAATGCTCATCACTTTTACGCCAGGTTTACCCTGTAATGCATCGATTTGATCGGCTCCCAGATCACGAGCCATATCAGCATCACCTTGTTGGATCAGCAGGCGACGCGTTGCCGGATCGGGAACATTTTTGATGATGACGTTTTTCAGTTTCGGGGCGCCGGTTGGTGAGCTGGCGTTGGCTTCCATCACGATGGCCTGATGCGGTTGGTAAGTACGCATTTTAAACGCGCCGCTGCCAGCGGAATGCATCTTCAGCCATTCATTACCAAAGTCGTTATTTTTGGCGTTTGGCGCAACCAGCTTCTCGTCAACAATTGAGGCGATTGGTGTGGAGAGAATATTCAGTGCCAGCGCCGGGCTGACGTCGGCACTCCATTGCACCTGGACGGTATGGTCATCGATTTTCTTCAACTGGCTGGCGATATTTTCTGGCTGCCATCCCAGCACATTGAGAATAAACGCACCGGATTTATTCAGTGTGACAGCCCGGACATAAGAGTAAATCACATCTTCCGGGCGTACCGGATTACCAGAGGCAAATTTCGCATCGCTTTTCAGTTTTATGGTTAGCGTTTTGGCTGCGGGGTCAGCCTGCCAACTTTCCGCCAGAATCGGAGTGATTTTCGTCGGATCATTACGGTCCGGTTGTACTACGCGTTGATACAGACTTGGTACAGTCTGAATACTTGAGAGTTCATTAGCTTCTGCCGGGTCCAGACTCACAATATCATCCAGCCCCTGGGCTACAACCAACGTATTAGGCGGTGTAGCGGCAACGGTTGTGGCGGAAATTGTGCTTAAAACCAGTAAAGGTAATAGTTTTTTAATCATATGCTTCCCAATCCCTGAAATTACTTTGAGGTTATTAATATGCTATCAGACGGGGTTTCGCTGCATTAATCGCGCCAGAATATCCCGTTAATAGAACGAGTTAAATGGTCGATGATTTCTCACCTTACCGAAATTTTGTTTATCAAATGTAAAGTATTATTACGTTAGGCCGCGATGAGAATTGAGTAAAGATAATTCTCATTTGCAATCGTGACTGGAATAGAAGAACAACCGAGAAGACGTCGCTAATAACCAGGATGGGCTGGTTTGACTGCGCAGGTATGTATAAAAAAATCCGGAAACAGAGAGTCGTTTCCGGATTGATACAAAGGCGTTGGGTAATATCGCCGCTTTTAACGTGAGTTTACGCGGTATTACGCCAGTGCCGCTTCGCGCAGGCGAGTTTTCAACTTGTTGTACTCGTCAATCACGTACTGCTCGGCGGCGCGCTGATCGGCGATCGGCTCGACGCGCACGGCGCAGTATTTGTATTCCGGCGTTTTCGTAATCGGGCTTAAGTTTTCGGTCACCAGCTCGTTACAGGCACCAATCCACCACTGGTAGGTCATGTAAATCGCCCCTTTGTTCGGACGATCGCTGACCTGCGCACGGGTGATAATTTTGCCTTTACGCGAGTGCACCCAAACCAATGCCTCATCTTCAATACCCAGACGTTTGGCGTCTTCGGTATTGATTTGTGCGTAGCCAGGTTCATCAGCCAGCGCCGCCAGTGCCGCACAGTTACCGGTCATCGAACGGCAAGAGTAGTGACCAACTTCACGCACCGTTGACAGTACCATCGGGTACTCGTCGGTGAGTTTGTCGATTGGCGCTACCCAGTCGCAGGTGAAGAACTGCGCCAGACCGTTCGGGGTATCAAACTTCTCTTTAAACAGATAAGAAGTCCCCTGATCGGCATCTGAAGTATCGCGGCAAGGCCACTGAATGAAGCCCAGTTCGCCCATTTTCTCGTAAGTCGCACCGTAGAAATCCGGGCACAGATGACGCAACTCGTCCCAGATCTCCTGGGTGTTGTTGTAGTGCATCGGATAACCCATACGAGTGGCAATTTCACTGATGATTTGCCAGTCCGTTTTCAGATCCCACTTCGGCTCAACCGCCTTGAAGAAACGCTGGAAGCCACGGTCAGCCGCAGTAAACACGCCTTCATGCTCGCCCCACGACGTTGACGGTAAAATGACATCCGCCGCCGACGCGGTTTTGGTCATAAAGATGTCCTGAACGATAACCAGTTCCAGATCTTCAAAGGCTTTACGTACTGCCGACAGTTCCGCGTCAGTTTGCAGCGGATCTTCGCCCATAATGTACGCCGCTCTCACTTCACCATGCGCCACGCGGTGCGGCAGCTCGCTGATGCGATAGCCGGTATGAGCAGGCAGGCTTTCCACGCCCCAGGCTTTGGCGAATTTCTCGCGGTTAGCCGGATCTTTCACGTACTGATAGCCCGGATACGTATCCGGCAGCGCGCCCATATCGCAGGCACCCTGCACGTTGTTCTGACCACGAACCGGGTTTACACCCGCATGTGGCTTACCGAGGTTACCGGTCAGCATCGCGAGGCTGGTCAGAGAACGCACGGTTTCCACGCCCTGATAGAACTGGGTTACCCCCATGCCCCACAGGATGGCGGCGCTTTCTGCCTGGGCATACATCCGCGCCGCCTGACGAATCTCACTGGCGCTGACGCCGGTGATATCTTCAACCGACTCCGGCGTGTAGCCTTCAACGATTTTACGATACTCTTCAAAGCCTTCTGTACGGGAAGCGACGAACGCCTTGTCGTACAGATTTTCTTCAATAATGACATGGCCCATCGCATTCAACAGCGCGATGTTCGAGCCGTTTTTCAATGCAATGTGCATGTCAGCAATGCGCGCGGTTTCAATTTTACGCGGATCGCAGACGATAATTTTCGCCCCGTTACGTTTAGCGTTAATTACGTGATTCGCCACGATTGGGTGGGAATCCGCCGGGTTATACCCGAAAACGAACACTAAATCGGTATTATCAATTTCGTTAATAGCATTGCTCATTGCGCCATTACCGACCGATTGGTGCAGACCTGCAACCGATGGGCCGTGTCAGACACGAGCGCAGCAGTCAACGTTATTGGTACCAATAACGGCGCGCGCAAATTTTTGCATTACATAGTTGGTTTCGTTACCCGTACCGCGCGAGGAGCCGGTCGTCTGGATGGCATCCGGACCGTACTTCTCTTTGATGGCGCTCAGGCGCTCGGCAACGTAATTCAGTGCCTCATCCCAGGAAACAGGTTCGAGTTTGCCGCCACGCTGGCGACGGATCATGGGGGTTTTCAGGCGCGGGGTCAGGATCTGGGTATCGTTAATGAAGTCCCAGCCATAATAACCCTTCAGACACAGGGTACCCTGGTTGGTTTTCCCCTGCGCTGCCTCCGCCCGGACGATTTTGCCGTTATCGACGACCAGGTTGATTTTGCAACCTGATGCGCAATAGGGGCAAACCGTGACGACTTTTTTCATCGGTCTCGCTCCAGTTAATCAAATCACGCATACGCGCTCTCGACTACAGTATGCATCTTTTATGCCACATTTTATTTGGGGTCATTCCCTGATATTACGGGCACTATTTATTCAAAACTCTGACGAAAAACAGGCTGTCGTCAGTTTTGACGTGACGAAACGAAATACCGCGTGACAGCCATCACGCGGTAGACATTTTATTTTTTCTCGACGATGGGAGCCGCCTGATACCCGCCGCCCAGCGATTTCATCAACTGAATGCTTTGGATCACCCGGCGGCTGTCCAGCATCAGTAATGACATCTCTTCGGCAAGCACTGGCAACCGGGCTTCGGTGGCCTGTAAGCGGCTGGTTAAGCCGCGCTGATAGGCGGCCTCGGCTGCGCGCTGGGTGAAGCGCGTTGCTTCTACGCGTTCAGCCTGCATCTCTCGCTCGTCGTTGAGCGTTTGCAGACGTGTGCCGTTGACGGCAACGTCACGCACCGCGTTCAGTACTGACTGGTTGTAACGTTCAATCATCATGTTGCTGGCGGCGCGAGTGCCTTCGAGATTGGCATTCAACCGTCCACCGTCAAACAGCGGCAATTTCAGACCCGGGATGAAGTTGAACTGGCGACTGGTTTTTTTGAATAAGGTATCCAGGTGGATGGAGTCCAGACCGAAAAACGCTTTGATATCAAAGCTCGGGTAGAACAGCGCCCGCGCGGAATCCACCTGATCTAATGACGCCTGAACATACCAGCGCATGGCTTGCAGATCCGGGCGTCTGGCGAGCAACTCATAAGAGAGCGTTGCCGGAATGCCGGTCTGTACTCGTGGTAATGCCACCGGTTTGATCTCCGGCATATCGCTGGCTCCCGCGCCAATCAATGCACGCAGAGATTCTCGCGTTTCAGTGATTTGCCCTTTGACGGCAGCAATTTGTTTATCGACCGCCAGAATCTGTGCCCGCGCGCCGTGGAAAGGCACTTGCGCTTCCAGACCGTGCGCCACTTTACTCTGGTGCGCTTTCACCGCGTAATCAATCACATCGCGAGTTTGTTCTAACAGATCGAGCATCTGATAGCTGGCCTGCATACTGTAATAAAGCTGCGCTACGCCCGTGGTCAGCGATAGCTCTACTGCTGCGGTTTCTGCCAGCGCGGCATTATGCGCGCCAATGGCGGCAGCAACCGCTGAGCGATGCACACCCCACAAATCGAGATCCAGTCCGGCAAACAAACCGACTGTGGCTTCCGTATAGTACGGCCCGTCCATACCCAGTGCTGGCGCATCCATCGCATAAGGGCTTAAAAAGCCGTTCGCCGAGACGCGTTGGCGGTTGAGCATCCCTAACGCTGCGACCTGTAATTGTGAACCGGCATCTAACAAATCGGCCTGGGACTGCGCTTTTTCTTCCCGCAGTTTCGCTTCGGCGAGGGGGTGTGAACCACTTAGCGTCCGTTGGATCAGCGAATCCAGCTGCGGGTCATTGAGTTGTTTCCACCACTGCGCCTGCGGCCAGCCGGAGCTGGCAAGATGAATATCATCGGCCAGTTTGATTTGCTCCGGTTTGAGCTGTTGATGAGGCGCAGAATCCTTACGTACCAGGGCACAGCCGGAAATCAGCGTCGTGCTGCCGAGAATGCTGCACAACAGCAGACGTGAAAGTTGACGATTGATCATTGCGTGGCTCCTTGTGCCTGTTCCGTGGCGGGCGTTAATGCCGGGGCTGTCCAGTCTGGCAAGCGGGCGAAAAGCTGGCAGACGTGTTGCTCCTGTTTTAATAAGGTGGGCAGAATGGCCTGCGAGGCGGATGTCTCTTCTAACGTTATTTGAGGAGAATGACTGAGTGCGGTAGCCACACCGGCAGCGTATTTCTCCAGGGCGTCGGCAAACTGACCTGCTCTGTCCGGCTGTAGTGCGTTATCCAGCGCCTGCGCCGAGTTCCAGGTGGCATCCCAGGCGTGAAGAATATCGCGGCCCTGACGAATAACCGTTTGCGAACGTTCAATCAGTAATGCGCGTTCTTCGCTGTCCAGTTGACGCTCCAGCACCACGCGTTGGCACATCTCTTCACAGGCATTAAACGCCGCATGCAGACCTATGCGAATGTGCAGATAAGTGCGCAGAGCCGTGACTTCCTGCTGGCGTGGGATCCGCATTACTTTACTCAACATACCCAGCGCGCCAGCCAGTTTTTGCGGCAGCGTGCGCGCTTCGCTTTCAGGCCAGACAAAGGTGTAAATCACCGCCGACACCACGGTACCAATGATGATACCCAGAGCGCGATCGCGAATTTCCACCAGGTCGTACACCGGGCCAAAAACGTTTTCGAGCGTGGCGAGCGCGAAGGTGACCACCATCTGTGTGCCGATATAAGAAGAGCGTTCAGAGCTGGTGGCAATCCATGCGCCCAACAGGAAAATCGGTGCCAGCACAAACAGCAATTCGACAATATTGTCCAGCCAGGGCATGACCAGTAGCGTGAATAACAGCGCCAGAATCGCGCCGCAAAAGGCCCCACCAAAACGCAGCACCATCTTCTGGTACGACGAACCGACATTTGGATTAGCGACGATCACGCAGGTCAGCATACAGGTATGAATGCCTTCCCAGTCCACGCCGCTGTAGAAGGTGTAACAGATCAAACAGGCGAGCAGCGTTTTTACCGCGTAGCGCATATAGTCTGGATTGGTAAAAGCATCGGCGACCATTGATGGCGGTTTGGCTGCGGGCGTTGGCGGCGTATTCGGGTCCATCTGACCAAGCTGTAACAGCGTCTGGCAGATATTCTCCAGGTTACATTCCCGTGCCGTCATCGCTTCACTTTCACTGATCCGCCAGTCGCTTTGCCAGCACTGACCTTCGGTAATGGAATGCTGCAGCTTGTTGATTTCTGAAGCTAATTTTTGTCGGAATTCAATAATTGCCTGAGAATCAGCAAAAGAGGTGGGATCGTAGCGATTCAGTGTCGAGTAAATGTAGGTTACCGTTGCCACGCAGCTTTGCCACCATGCGCTCTGGGTTCGCCAGTTGGCATCGTCCGCGAGGCAAAAGACATTGAGTTTTTGCAGCGCCAGCGCCTCTCTTTCAATCCGCGTTTCGGGTAGCGGTGCGAGGCTGTCCGTCAGGTGGCTAATGGCATCATCAAGCCGATCATTAAGCGCCTGATGCATCTGCGTAATGGCACGACTGGGAAACCACAGCACGCCGATTAACGTCATCAGCAAGGTTGGATAGAGGCCAACAACGATACACCACAGCGTTAAGCGCACGACCGCTTCCGGATAGTCGAGCATGGCGGGGAAGGTTTGCCCGTAAATAGCGACAATGGCGACGGCGAAAAAGACCAGCCCCAACCGATGGGTGCGCATCAAAAACATACAGCTCATCAGGATCGGCCCGGCAATGATCAATCGGATCAACGGTTCGCCATATGACCATTTGTAGATCAAAAACAGGCTGGCGATCTCCAGCACCGTGGCGACCACAAACAAGATCGCCACAAATTTGGTGTAAAACGCGTTCGACTGAATACCGTAAAACAGCACTGCCAGTGATAACGCCACAAAAGGGATCTCAAAAGTCATCGAGATCAGAATCACCAGCAGGCAGCCTACCCAGAGTTGCATAGTCTGTGGCACGCGCCCTGGTCGCCGCTCGCTTAACTCTTCATGAAAGAACGCCAGCAGCCTGACCACCGGTAATGGCAGGGAGTTGAGCGCGCTCATTATTGCGGCTCAAGATTAGCGACTGCCGAAGCGCCGATGCGGAACATTTCCGGGTCAGGTTTATCGACCATGATTTTGACCGGAAAACGCTGGGCAACGCGGACCCAGTTAATAGAACGAGACACTTTCGGCAGGCCGCCCAGCACCAGGCCGCCGTCATCCGGTAGCACGCCGTAGCCAATCGAATCCACTTTACCCTCGAAGGTTTTGCCGCTGTCGCTCATCAGGCGAATGGTTGCGGGTGTACCCGAGCGAATATTTTTCAGATCAGTTTCGCGGAAGTTGGCAATCACGTACCAGTGACGAGTGTCGATTAGAGTGAAAATAGGGCGCATCGCAGATGCAAACTGCCCGACGGAGGTTTTGAGGGAAATGACCCGGCCATCAAACGGCGCGCGAACGGTCGCCATTTCCAGATGCAGTTTGGTCAGGGCAATATCCGCTTCCACTGCCGCACGCTGCGCCACCAGCGCATCCACGCCGCTGACGGCGCTGGCGGCTGACTGCGCCTGCAACAATACGGCATTAAGGTCCGCTTCTGCCGCACGCTGTGCGGTTCTTGCACGGTCAACCTCTTCCGCAGAAACAAAACCTTCTCGCAGTAGCGGTTCGGTACGGCGTAACGTATCGCTGGCTTGTTTCGCGGCGGCACGGGCTTTTTCTACCGTGGCATTAACCGAGTCGGCACCAAACTGTTGTGCGTCAACGCTACGCTGGGTGAGCATAATTTGCTTATCCAGCGCCGCGAGGGAGGCTTCAGCTTTCGCCAGATTGGCTTCGTACGGGCGCGGATCAATGCGGAACAGCAAATCGCCCTGTTTCACCGCCTGGTTGTCGGTGACCGCCAGTTCTACAATGCGACCGCTGACTTCCGGCACCACATCAATGGTATCTGCTGACGCGTAAGCGTCATTAGTTGATGGCGCACTGTCTACGCGCCAGATAACGAAAACAAGGGCAACCAGCGCCAACGCAACCACTAACAGAGCAGGGAATTTACTGCGAGGAGCTTTTTTCGGCGTACTTTCCATGAGCGCGTCTCAAATAGATTAGAAAAATGCCAGCCAGAACAGCATGGCGTAGAGAGCAAAAAGGGCGGTATAAATAATTCCGACAAATGCCAGATTGATATTTGTCCGCTGAATAATTCGCCTCGTGATGAGCGTCAAAATAAGGCTGGCAATAGCGCAGAAAAACCAGCCGGGATAATAAGCGCCGATCACCGGGATCGCCGGAGATAATGAGCATCCCGATACCATGAAGACGGGAATTATCCAGGCTGTCTTTTTGAGTTGCATCGCCATGCGAGAGAGAACTGTTGGCATATTAAATACATCCTGTCTGCTGCGAACAATATCTGTAGTGAATATCAATATCCATTGAAGGCGTCAGTATGGCTATTTTCTTGATGAATAAAAATAGCTTTATTCAGCCACCGCATTCATAACTTATATATTTCATGTATTAATTTGCTGTATATATTTTTAAAATAAATGCTTTTGGGGGCTTCAGCGCCCCCAAAAGCGAGTGACATTAATTTGGGGTTACGATATTCACCCACAAATCGAAATTATCCAGACAGGCGATAATTTCTTCCAGTTTCGCGCCATTGCCAATAATTTTGGCTTTCTTCGCTTTCACCAGATCGGCCATTTTTGCCTGTCCGGTCAGCACGGCGTGCAGATCTTCACGGCTGATGTAGAAAGAGGCGTCAGCTTGCGGTTGCAGTGTTTTACGGTAGTTAAGCACGCTATCGTTCAGCGTCAGGTTGAGGTTATCGCCGTTGCTCATATTGAAGTTCAGGCTGATATTTTTACCCGCGGCTTTCGCGCTATCGAGGCGAACGGACATAAAGTCGAACAGCATTTCGACCGACATCCCACGAATGGTGTCCGGGGAACCGGTGGTGCCGTGGCTGAACTTATGCACCCCTTCGCGCAGCTCTTTCGCGCCGGTCAGGTAGAAACCGCGCCATGTGGCGGACTCGGCCTGATAGCCCAGCTGTTCAAAGTTATTCGCTTGCAGATTCTTCGCGACCTGGTCACCCGGGTTGGCAGCAATCACCTGTTTCAGCAGTTCTGCCGACCAGCGATAATCACCTTGCTTGTTCGCTTCTTGCGCCAGGTTGATGACGCGGGCAGAACCGCCCAGCGCCTGCACGTAACGTTTACCCATCTCCACCTGACCATACGGATGCAGGTTAGCCGGGTTACCGTCGTAATAGCCAAGATAGAAGTTATATACCGCGCGGGCGTTGTGGCTGACAGAACCGTAATAGCCGCGGCTGGCCCAGTTATTGGCAAGCGCAGGCGGCAGCTTAATCATGTCGCCGATTTCATTCATGGTGTAGCCCTGGTTCGCCAGGTGCAGGGTCTGGTCGTGAATGTACTTGATAGTATCGCGATATTTACCAATATAATCATTGATATGCTTATTGCCCCAAACCGGCCAGGTGTGCGGCATAAACAGTACTTCCGCGTCGTTACCCCACATATCCAATGTTTCGTTCAGATACTCGGTCCACTTGCTGGTGTCGCGGGTTTTCGCGCCGCGCAGGGTGTAGAAGTTGTGCAGGGTATGCGTGGCATTCTCGGCGGTACACAGGGCTTTCAGGGCCGGAATATAGAAGTGCATTTCCGCTGGCGCTTCGCTACCTGGGGTCATCAGGAAGTCAAACTCCAGGCCGTCGATAATCATCTTCTCGCCAGTTCTCACGATAGTTTTAGTCGGTGCAATAATGCTCGGGTCGCCCGTTGCCAGCGTCACGCCAAGGCCATTACCCACATTGCCTTGCGCGTTGTGCGGCAGTAACAGACCGTAAGAGTAGAGCGCACGGCGGCTCATGATGTTACCCGCCAGCACGTTTTCGCTGATGGCTTCGTCCATAAAGCCAGCTGGAGCAATCACCTGAACTTTTCCGGATTTAACATCGGCTTCAGAGATGATGCCTTTCACGCCGCCATAGTGGTCGGCGTGGCTGTGGGTATAGATAACGGCAATAATGGGTTTTTGCGGGCGATGCTGGAAGTAAAGGTCAAGTGCGGCTTTTGCGGCAGGTGGCGTCACCAGTGGGTCAATAACAATAATGCCTTTCTCGCCCTCAACGAACGTAATGTTAGAGATATCCTGGCCGCGCACCTGATACATTTTATCGGTGACTTTGAACAGGCCTGAAATGCCGTTGATCTGCGACTGACGCCACAGGCTGGGGTTTACGGTTTCCGGCGCAGCGGCATTAATATCAAATTTGTAATCATTCGCGCGGTAGTAAATTTTACCGTTCGCATCACGCAGAATACCTTCATCCAGCAGCGGAGCGATAAATCCACGCTGGGCATCGTCAAAATCCTGACGATCGCTAAACGGTAATGATTTGGCGTAATTCTGATTAACCTGTTGGGTATATTGAGTGGCGGCTTTCGCTTCATCTGTTGCGTAAGCGGTATTTATCATCATGCCGCTGGCGGCAGTGAACGCAATAACAATCCTGCTCAAACGGAATAACCGAGAGTTATTCATATAAATCTCCATTTATCATTTATGTCGTAAATATGTAATCCATGCAAAATACGTCATTTAAAGCTGGCGTTATCATAATTCTGAAATTGCGACTTTAATAAGTGGAAGTGTGAGCGGAACGAGCCATTTTATTAGGCATTTGTGCTGAAGAGGGAAAATTACAGTAGAACTATCATTGCTGGGAATAATATGGGCTGTTTTATGTAATTATTATATATATTGTACCTGTCGTTGGCACAGCGGGATATTGCGCTACTGTGCCAACGCTTTACTCATGGGACTTTAGCACAGGACTGTAGCAAAAAACGTTGATGCGCCAATATTGCTGCACCCTGAGCGCCATTAAAGTCAGAAGATGAGGCGGCAATAAAGCGCACGACCTGATACGGCAGTGGACGGCGCAGGTACTTTTGGGTCATGGCAATGAGAGTCTCGCGTGGGAAGGCGGGCATATCCATCGCGCCACCACCCAGAATCACCGCATCGGGATCGAACAGATTAATGCTGGTGGCAATGGCTCGTGCCGCGTTTTCAAGCAGACTCTGGACGAAAGGGGCGTTTTCCGCATGGACGAAAAGATCGCTCAATGGGTAATTTCGGGGCTGTTGTTCGTACCAGCGTCTTAGCGCCATTCCAGAGCAATTGGTTTCCAGGCACCCAGGATTACCACACGCGCAGTGTTGGGTCATATCTCCCAGGGGGATATGGCCCAGTTCGCCTGCCACACCGTGTGCACCCGTCCACGGCGCACCGTTCATCCACACTGCGAACCCCATCCCCGTACCGAGATAGGCTGCCAGAACCAGTTGTTGCGTAAGGCGGTTTTCTACTACGTCCCAGGAGAGTTGCAGGTTAACGTCGCGGGAAAACTCAACCGGACAATTCAGCGTATTTTCGAGCTTATCGGCGAGATCATATAAATCTGCCGCTGTTAACGGCAGGTTAGGCGTAGAAATAATGGTGCGTTTATCTTTACTGACCAGCGCCGGAAATCCCATCACCAGACCATGACAGCGAGCGTTAAAGCGCCTGAGTTGCTCGTCAATCATTTCGCCGATACCCGACACCAGGTCGGGAGCAATAACTTCTGCGGTCCGCTTTTTTTCGCAGTGTAGCGTTTCACCTTCTGCTGTCCGCAGACAAAAGCGGATATGCGTTGCCCCCATATCCACGCCCGCTACGACGTTATGCTGTTTTTGCATGAGGCTGTACCTCGCTTTTTGCAGCCAGAATCTGCGCGGTCATAATTCTCCATGCTTCGTCGATATTTTCCGCATGATTAAACAGGCCGGAAGTGCCGACGATAAAGACATCCGCCCCTGCCGCCATTAGTTTTTCGTAAGTTGCCTGGTTGCAGGAACCGTCCACCTCAATTTCGTACTCCAGACCTTCTCGTTCACGCCATGCCTTCAGTTCGGCAACTTTATCCAGCATTTCAGGAATGAAGGGTTGTCCGGCAAAACCGGGATCGACAGTCATGACCGTAATTTTATCAGCCTTATGGATATAGTATTTCATGGCCTCAACCGGCGTTTCCGGATTAAGAATCAGCCCCACTTTCATGCCATGACGGCGGATTTCATCAATCAGGCGGAATGCCTGACCGTTGATAGTTTCCGGATGCAAAGTGATGAAATCAGCTCCCGCACGTGCCAGTTGAGCAATGTAATCCTGCGGACGCGTTACCATCAGATGGCAGTCGAGCGGTTTACTCGCCAGTTTTTTTACCTGGCTTACGAAGAACGGTGAGAGCGTCAGATTCGGCACAAAGTGGCCGTCCATGATATCGATGTGAAAGTAATCGGCATGGCTGTCGATAAATTCGATCTGTTCTTTAAATTTCAGCAGATCCATACACATTAACGAGGGGGAGATTTTCATGTTCAATTCCTTACTTACTGATAAGACGGTCAAGGGCGACAGCCGCGATAATTAATCCGCCCATCACCACCAGTTGGTAATAGGTTTGTACCTGCAAAATATTCAGACCGTTGTTGATGGTGCCGATGATCAACCCGCCAATCACCACAGAGAAAATGCGCCCCTTGCCGCCGAAGAAACTGGTGCCGCCAATGATGGCGCTGGCAATGGCATAGGTTTCAAAACCCATACCGGCAAGCGGTTCTGCGGCACCGAGTCGTGCAGTTGAGACGACGCCTGCCAGACCTGCACAAACACCGGAGATGATAAACACCACCAGGATGTGGAATTTCACGTCAATCCCGGAATAGAACGCCGAGTTTTTGTTGCCGCCCAGTGCGTAGATGTTGCGTCCGAGCCGCATACGCGTTGTCAGAAACCAAAGGATGAGCGCGACAATTAGCGAGAAGATAACGGGGACAGGTATCCCAATTACGCTGGCGGCAAAGAAGTTCACGAAGTCAAATGAGAAGCCGTATACCGAGTTGGCATCGGAGATCACCAGCGTGATCCCACGGAAAATAGCGTTGGTGCCAAGGGTGATAATGAACGGGTGTAGTCCCGTCCAGTTGACCAGGCAGCCGTTGATCGCCCCCAGTGCGCCGCCAACCAGTACACCGCCAATTAGCGCCGCGAGAAACGGATCAATACCTGCCAACATCAGTTTAGCGGTCACCATACCGGAAAGCGCCAGAATCGCGCCAACCGAAAGGTCGATACCGGCGACCAGGATAGCGAAGAATTCCCCCATGCCGATCAGTACCGTCACGGAGCTTTGCACAAAAATCTGGGTAATATTATTGGTGGTCAGAAAATATTCTGACGACAGCAAACCAAAAATGGCGACGATGATCGCCAGGATAAAAAAAGTACCGTATTTATCCCAGAACAGCGCAAAGTTGAACGGTTTCTTCTCGCTCGCTTCGCTTTTTACTCGTGTGGTAAAGCCCATGCCATAATCTCCTCTTCGCTCATGTCATCGCGATTGGTCAGGATTTGCGTCAGTCGTCCTTCGCAGAACACGGCGATGCGGTCGCAGACGGTGATAATTTCAGGTAGTTCAGATGACACCATCAGGATGACTTTTCCGTCGTCCGCCAGTTGGCGCATCACTTTGTAAATTTCGGCTTTCGCGCCAACGTCGATGCCACGGGTAGGTTCATCGAAAATGATCACTTCCGGGTGACAGCACAGCCATTTGGAGATCAGGACTTTCTGCTGGTTACCGCCGGAGAGTTCAGTGATGTTCTGGTTTACCGAATGACATTTCAGCGCCAGCAGTTCGCGCTGGGCTTCAGCGGTACGTTGCTCGTCAACTTCATGAAACAACCCCATCGCGCCTTTATAGCCGCCGTCTTTCAGACTGCGGCTGATAGCTATGTTCTGAGCGATAGAAAAGTTGGGGAAAAAGCCGTTATCCCGGCGGCTTTCAGTGATGTAAGCCATCCCTTTTTTCACGGCATCCAGGGGAGAACGTGGAGAGATATCTTTGCCATTAAGACGGATTTCTCCGCCAGCGCGTTTATCAACGCCAAACAGGCAGTTCATCAGTTCAGTACGTCCGGAACCGACCAGTCCGGCAAAGCCTAATATTTCTCCCCGGCAGACGCTAAATGAGATATCCCGGACCTTTTTTCTGTCACGGCTGGTGACGTTGCGCACCTCAAAAACCGTATCGTGCGCAAGGTTGCTGACATTCTCCTTCATCGCGTTAAAACGGTTTTGCAATTCGCGGCCTACCATCAGACGGACGATATCGTCATTTGACACATCGCTCACCATGCCGCTGCAAACGCTGCTGCCGTCTTTCATCACCGTATAGCGGTCGCAAATACGGCGAATTTCCGCCAATTTATGCGAGATATAGACGATGGCCGTACCCTCCTTACGCAACTGATTCATGATCAGAAACAGATAGTCCACCTCTTTATTGGTGAGTGAGGAGGTGGGTTCATCCATGATGATGACTTTGGCGTCGAGCATCAGCGTTTTGGCAATTTCCAGCATCTGCTTGTGGCTGATAGATAAATTCGCCACTTTCTCATCTAAATCAACTTTCAAGCCCACGCGTAATAACATCATGGCGGCGCGGACACGCATTTCTCGCCAGTCGATAATATTGACGCCACAGATTTTTTTCGTCAGATGACGACCAATATATAAATTTTCCAGTACGGTTAATTCATCAATAACGCTGAGTTCCTGATAAATAATCCCGATACCGAGTTGTGCCGCTAATTTATGATCCAGTTTGTTATAGTTAATGTTATTAATGGTAATGGTGCCTTTGGTCGGCTCATGTATCCCGGATAACACTTTCATTAGCGTAGATTTACCCGCACCATTTTCTCCTAGTAATGCATGTATTTCACCAGGATAAACCGTTAAATTAACCGACTTTAATGCGTGAACCGGACCAAAGGACTTGCCGATCCCCGCCATCGATATATATGGCGTGGCCATAAATAACCTCTCTGCACGAAATATCGTATTATTGCCTGATGGCTACGTTTATCAGGTCTACGTTCAGGTTATTTTGTTGGCCGGATAAGACACTTCATTAGCATCATCATCCGGCATCATTCAGTTTTATTGAGTGACCAGGATTGAATCGACCAGTTTAAATTCCGGTGCTTTATCCAGCGGGATAACCTTGCCGGATTTCTCAGCGTCAACCATCAGCTTCAGACCCGTTGCACCGATATCCGCCGGGTTCTGGGCAACCGTCGCGGTCATTTGTCCGGCTTCCACCATTTTGCGGGCTTCCGGAATGCCATCTGTACCGACGACCAACACTTTGCCCGTTTTTCCAGCGTTTGCGACTGCCTGAGCAACACCCATTGCCATCGTGTCATTCGCGCAATAGATCGCTTTAATATTCGGATTACGTTGCAACACGTTAGTGGCGACATCCAGTGCTTTAATACGGTCCCAGTCGGCAGGCTGGCTGGCGACAAGCTTGATCTGGCTTGCTTTTTTGAAGGCTTCGGTGGCACCATTACGACGCGCTTCACCGGAGGCGTTACCGGCTTTACCCTCAATGATTGCGACTTCACCCCCTTCGGCACCCAGCTTGTCAATAATGAATGACGCGCCTTTCGCCCCGACGGCAACATTATCGGTGGTGACAAAACCTTCCACATTACCGCCTGCTTTTTTCAGATTATCCATGTCGATTTTTTCATCGAGATTGACCAGATAAATGCCTTTTTTCCATGCGCGGGCAACAGGCATGACCAGGTTCACTGAGGATAATGGTGCGAAGGCGATACCTTTGTAATTTTTATTACTGAGATCTTCAAATAACTGCAATTGAGATTGAAAATCGCCTTCTGAAGGAGAGGCAAAAATATCAACGCTGACGCCCAGCGTTTTTGCTTCATCTTCAATGCCTTTTTTCATATCTACCCAAAATGGATTGGAGAGTGTTTTCAATACGACGGCATATTCGGCGGCAGCAAAAGCGCTGGTTGACAACATTAAGCCCACGAGTGTGCCGCTGAAATATTTCAGATATTTATTCATAATCATGTTCTCACGGTAAGGGGAGAGGTAACTCCGCGATGGCGGAATTACCTTTTTCTTATTTCAGCGCGCCTGGTGAGAAGAAATCAACAATTGCGCCGGTTTTTTGCATATTAATATTAGCTTGTTCAATGTTGAGCTGGGCGACAGAGACAAAAAACGCGTCCAGCAAAGTCAGTTGTAATATTCTTGCCGAGGCATTACGACCTAATAACGGTGTTTCCGGGGCCGGTGAGCAAATAATATAATCGGCCAGCTTCGCTATTGGTGAATGATAGCTATGCGTTATACAAATAATCTTTGCCCCGTTCTTTTTTGCCAGTTCTACAGCCGCTTTTACATCACTGGTTCGCCCGGAATGGGTCACCACCAGCACCACATCTCCTTCCTGTAACAACGAAGCAGACATCATCATGATGTGAGCGTCCGGATAGGCCTGGCAGCGTACGCCAATGCGCAAAAACTTGTGCTGTACATCAGCACAGATAGCATTTGATCCTCCGGCACCGTACAAATCCCGCTGTCTGGCCTGATAGAAAAAGCGGGCGGCACGGTGGATCTCATCAACGTTGACGATCGACTGACCTTCCATAATGGTGCGTAAAGTGATGTTAAATACCTTATTCACCACATCCTGCGGCGCTTCATCAAAAGCCAACTCGGAAGGCAATACTTGTTCTGACTGAGAAAAATAATCTTCCAGCGCACTGCGTAAGTTACGAAAGCCGCTAAACCCCAGCAGCTTTGATACCTTAACGATCATCGCTTCAGATACCGCCAGAGCTTCTGCGACATCTTTAATTGCGGGTGCACAACTCAGGTTACCGGGTTTGAGTAACCACTCCACGATGCGGCTTTCGTTTTCTGTCATTCCTTCCTGCTTCATTCGCAGGTAAGGCGCTAACCCGATACCGTTCGGAAGCGCTGAATCAAACTCTGACTGGCTCATCACGTTCTCTTGTCCTTGAATTGAAGACGCCACTATATCACCACAGCAAGAACAGAAAAGATGCTGGCAACTTCACAAAAAAATAAAATTTATAAAGTTTATTTTGTTGTGAATAATGGAGAGTGGCTTAAAATTTCGTTTCATTTAATCACTTTAAAAACATGATGTTATTTGTCTTTCTGGTTTATTAGATGATAGATGTTGCTGGATAGTGAGTGTCTTTAACGCTATTGCGCTGCCAGATGTAACTCTGTAAAACAGATCGGGAAGGCGGATTTCATCGATTTTGGATGTTTTTAATTCATTTACATCACAAATGTTTTTTGATTGTGAAGTTTTGCACGGGCGGGGAAGATGAATGAAAAAGATTGCATTTGGCTGTGATCATGTCGGTTTCATTTTAAAACATGAAATAGTGGCACATTTAGTTGAGCGTGGCGTTGAAGTGATTGATAAAGGAACCTGGTCGTCAGAGCGTACTGATTATCCGCATTACGCCAGTCAAGTCGCACTGGCCGTTGCTGGCGGAGAGGCTGATGGCGGGATTTTGATTTGTGGCACTGGCGTCGGTATTTCGATAGCGGCGAACAAGTTTGCCGGAATTCGCGCGGTCGTTTGTAGCGAACCTTATTCCGCGCAACTTTCGCGGCAGCATAACGATACCAACGTGCTGGCTTTTGGTTCACGAGTGGTTGGCCTCGAACTGGCAAAAATGATTGTCGATGCGTGGCTGGGCGCACAGTACGAAGGCGGTCGTCATCAACAACGCGTGGAGGCGATTACGGCAATAGAGCAGCAAAGGAATTGAGATTCATCCACTACTTGCATGGATGAGTAATGACTAATGTGGATAGAGTTTCTTTTTGAGGTTGGCTAATGAAACGCTTTCCGCTATTTCTTTTATTCACCCTGCTCACGCTGTCCACCGTTCCGGCCCAGGCCGATATTATCGACGACACCATTGGCAATATTCAGCAGGCGATTAACGACGCTTATAACCCTGACCGTGGGCGAGACTATGAAGATTCGCGCGACGACGGCTGGCAGCGTGAAGTGAGCGACGATCGGCGCAGACAATATGATGACCGCCGCCGCCAGTTTGAAGATCGCCGCAGGCAGCTGGACGATCGCCAGCGCCAGCTTGATCAGGAGCGTCGGCAACTGGAAGATGAAGAGCGGAGAATGGAAGATGAGTATGGGCGTTGATATAGGGGCCGGCGCGGGTATTTTCCCTCACGCCACCTCAATCTCCATCCCATCAAACCCCGCCTCAAACCCCGATGGTAGCGCGTTTTCCATCAGCCACGCATCAAACTGATGGCTGATATGGGTCAGAATCACCCGTGGCGAGCGGATAACCTGATTCAGCGCAAGCACGGTATTTAAATCACAGTGATTACGCGGTGCATCCTCGCGCGGTGGGTGGCTGCAATCAATCACCATTACCTGTGGCTGATTATTGCGTAAAAATTTCAGCGTTTTTTCCGGCAGGCCTGCAGTGTCAGACAGCCACGCCACCCGGCTATGTGCCGTTTCCAGTAGATAGCCGAAAGTGAGTTTCGAATGGTTAAGCGGCAGCGGCGTGACCTGCAACCCCTGCAAATCAAACACCACAAACGGCTCCACCGTGTGGCTGAAATCAAGCAGGCCCGGATGTTTAAACAGATCGTCGCAGCCCTGCTCATCCGGTGGACCGTAGACCGGGATTGTGTCGCCCACGCCCCAGCGCAGCGGGAACAGCCCCTGGACGTGATCCATATGGTAGTGCGTCAGCAAAAACTGCTGGAACGATCCGGGCGACCAGCGATCGGCGAGATCGTGCAGCCCGGCGTCGATCAGGGTGATCGCGTCGTTAAACTTCACGACGCCGCTGCATGGCTGGCGGCGATACTGCGGCGAGCGTCGCGCTCTGGCGCAGGCCGCGCACTCGCAGCCCCATGCCGGAACGCCCTGTGCGCCGCCGGTGCCGGTGAGCGTGAGGGTCAGGCTCATGTTACAGCGCCTTGGTGAAGCGGAAGTGGCTCTGCTCGTAGCCTTCGCGCAGGTAAAATCGGTGCGCGTCGTGGCGCTTCACGTTGGTGGAAAGCTCGGTCATTTCGGCCCCGGCCTGGCGGGCTTCTTCTTCTGCCCATGCCAGTAATTTACTGCCGACGTTCAGACCGCGCGCCTGCGGCATCACCACCAGTTCCTGAATTTCGCCGATCCAGTTGACATGATGCAGATGAAACTGCAAATGCAGGCCGATCATGCCGACAACTTCGCCATCCAGCAGCGCCAGATGGTAGCGCATGTTCGGATCGCGCAGATTGGCGTTAAACCCCACGCGAAACGCCTGGTGGTCAAACTCCGCCTGTTTTAGCTCACAAATCAGCGCGTAAACTGCGTCGGTGTCGTACTGCGTAGCCGGGCGAAGCTCACAAGCAGGCATGGTGTTTCTCCTTCTGATGAATCAGCGTCAGCAACTTGTCGACCGACTGGCGCAGGCTGCCGTCATTATTGAGCGTAAGACAATCCTGAGGAGTATAGCGGGCAGCGCGCGCCAGCCGGGCGTTAATTTCACTGGCATTTTCACGACCACGGTTTTCCAGGCGCTGGCGCAGGATCTCTGGCGAAACCTGTAAACAAACGGGCAGCAGCGCCGATTGATAGCGCGCCCGCGCCTGCGGCAGATGGGCGCGTGAGCCGTTGACCACCACGTCAAATCCAGCGTGCAGCCAGAGGTCAATCTCGACGCCGACGCCATAATACAGACCGTTAGCGTGCCAGCTTAAGGCCAGAAGGTTCTGCCCCGCGCGGGTAAAAAACTCCTGCTCGCTCAGGGCGATATGGTTTTCACTTCCGGCGCTGGCGGCGCGCGTGATGTAGCGATGCGCTACCAGTAGCTGAGTTTGTTCCCGCTGGCGGAGTTCCGTCAACAGACTGTCTTTTCCGGAGCCAGAGGCCCCCATTAACCAAATCAGTTTTCCCGTCATCAGAACACCCTTTTACCCTGACGCCAGACGTGGTCGATATGAATGTGGTTGCCCTTGCGATGCGCCAGCACCAGGTCGGCGCGTTTGCCCTCGCCAATCACCCCGCGATCCTGAAGATTAAGCGCCTGCGCCGGATTTTTAGTCACCAGCTTCACCGCCTGCGGCAGCGTAAAGCGGTTGCTCTCGTCATCGGCGACGCGAAATGCCGCATCGAGCAGGCTGGCGGGGTAGTAGTCGGAAGAGAGGATATCCAGCAGGCCAAGCTGCGCCAGTTCACTGGCCGCCACGTTGCCGGAGTGCGAACCGCCGCGCACGATATTCGGCGCGCCCATCAGCACGTTCATGCCATGCTTGCGCGAGGCTTCTGCCGCTTCGAACGTGGTGGGAAATTCGGCGATCACGCTGCCAAGCTGATGGGATTGGGCTACGTGGGCGTGCGTGGCGTCATCGTGGCTGGCGAGCGCAATGTGTCGCGCGCGGCACATTGCGGCGATGGATTCGCGATTCGGCTGTGACCAGCGTGCGGCGAGCGCCAGTTGCTCCTCTTCGTACTGTTGCATCTGCGCATCGGTGAGCGAGTATTTGCCCTGATAATATTCACGATATTTTTCGCGGTTGGCGAACTGGCGCTGGCCCGGTGAGTGATCCATCAGCGACACCAGCGTTACCGGTTCGCGCTGTACCAGTTTTTCAAACAGCGGCAGCGTGGTGTGATGCGGCAGTTCGCAGCGCAGATGCAGACGGTGCTCGGCACGGTTGACGCCGCGTTTCTGCGTCTCTTCGATGGCGTTGATCATCTTCTCCAGATTCTCCAGCCGATCGCCGCCGTCGCGTACATCACCAATCGCCACGGCGTCCAGCACGGTGGTGATGCCGCTCGCCACCATCAGCGCGTCGTGGCTGCTCATCGCCGAGTGGGCAGGCCAGTCAACTTTCGGGCGCGGGGTGAAGAATTTATCCAGATTATCGGTATGCAGCTCAATCAGCCCCGGTAGCAGCCAGCCGCCTTCGCCGTCCATTGCTTCTGACAGGTGACTCTGGCTTTCGGCAAAGGCGCGGATTTCGCCGTCCTGCATCTCCAGAGAACCGTGTACCACCTCGTTTTCCAGCACCAGTTTGATGTTATTGATAATCATGAAGAGACTCCCATTGGGTGCAGGCGGTCGGCGACTTGCTCGCGTACGGTTTCGTCATGGAAGATACCGACGATGGCCGCGCCGCGGGCTTTGGCTTCGCGGATCAGTTCCACTACGGCGGCGCTGTTTTTAGCGTCCAGCGAGGCGGTGGGTTCATCCAGCAGCAGAATCGGATAGTCGACGATAAAACCGCGCGCGATGTTGACACGCTGCTGTTCGCCACCGGAGAAGGTCGATGGCGCAAGGTGCCACAGGCGTTCAGGCACGTTCAGGCGGGTGAGGAGACGCGCGGCTTTAGCGGCGCAGGCTTCACGCGGTACGCCGGTATCGAGCAGCGGCTGCATCACCACTTCCAGTGCCGAAATACGTGGGATGACGCGCAGAAACTGGCTTACCCAGCCGACAGTGGTTTTGCGGATCTCCACCACTTTGCGCGCTGGCGCGGTGACCAGGTCGACCCATTCATCACCGTGTTTGATCTGGATTTGCCCTTCGTCGGGTAGATAGTTGGCATACAGCGAGCGTAGCAGAGTTGATTTTCCACTGCCGGAATGGCCGTGGAGTACCACGCATTCGCCGGCGTTGACGGTGAGTGAGGCGCCTTGTAATACAGGCAGGCGCACGCCGTTTTGCTGGTGCAGGATGAAGGTTTTACTGACGTTTTGTACGTTAATCATTTTTCGCCTCGTGGTTCGGGTGTCGGATGCGACGCTGATGCGTCTTATCCGACCTACGGGGAGCGCATTTGTAGGCCGGATAAGGCGTTTACGCCGCATCCGGCACCAGCTCAATTCTGCAAAACCGATGACACCAGCAACTGGGTATACGGATGGTGCGGGTCGTCGAGCACCCGGTCGGTTAACCCACTCTCCACCACTTTCCCTTGCTTCATTACCAGCAAACGGTCCGCCAGCAGACGGGCGACGCCTAAATCGTGGGTGACAATCACCACCGCCAGGTTAAGCTCCATCACCAGACCGCGGAGCAGGTCCAGCAGGCGCGCCTGTACCGACACATCCAGCCCGCCAGTGGGTTCATCCATAAACACCAGCTTCGGATGCGTCACCAGGTTGCGGGCAATCTGCAAACGTTGCTGCATGCCGCCGGAAAAGGTGGTCGGCAGGTCGTCGATCCGGTTGGCGGGAATCTCCACCTCTTCCAGCCATTTCTGCGCGGTGGCGCGAATATCGCCGTAATGACGCGCTCCGGTTGCCATCAACCGTTCGCCGATATTGCCGCCTGCCGACACCTGGCGGCGCAGGCCGTCAAGCGGATGCTGATGCACCACACCCCATTCGGTGCGCAGCAGGCGACGGCGGTCGGCCTCGCTCATCGCGTACAGCGAACGGTTCTCGTAGCGAATTTCCCCTTGCTGTGGTGTCAGGCGGGCGGAAATTGATTTCAGTAGCGTGGTCTTCCCGGAACCGGACTCCCCAACAATGCCCAGAACTTCTCCCGGCCATAAATCAAAAGAGACATCGCTGAAGCCTTTGCCCGGGGCATAAAGGTGGGTCAGGTTATTGACCGAAAGTAACGGTTGATTCATTGGCTTTTGGCCTCGTTCTGTTGGCGGCAATAATCGGTATCGGAGCAGACAAACATGCGGTTTCCGGCGTCATCCAGCACCACTTCGTCGAGGTAACTGTGGGTCGATCCGCAGATGGCGCATGGTTCATCCCACTGCTGGACGGTGAACGGATGATCATCGAAATCGAGGCTTTCCACGTGGGTAAACGGTGGCACGGCATAGATGCGCTTCTCGCGCCCCGCGCCAAACAGTTGCAGGGCGGGCATCATGTCCATTTTCGGGTTATCGAATTTCGGGATCGGCGACGGGTCCATTACGTAGCGCCCGTTCACCTTCACCGGATAGGCGTAGGTGGTGGCGATATGACCGAAGCGGGCGATATCTTCATACAGTTTCACCTGCATCACGCCGTACTCCTCCAGCGCGTGCATGGTGCGCGTTTCCGTCTCTCGCGGCTCAATAAAGCGCAGCGGTTCGGGGATCGGCACCTGGAAGATAATGATCTGATCTTCGGTCAGCGGCGTTTCGGGTATGCGGTGACGCGTCTGGATAAGTGTCGCATCGTCCGTGCGCTCGGTGGTGTTCACCCCGGTCACGCGCTTAAAGAAGTTACGAATCGACACGGCGTTGGTGGTGTCGTCTGCGCCCTGGTCAATCACCTTCAACACGTCGCTTTCGCCAATCACGCTGGCGGTGAGCTGAATGCCGCCGGTTCCCCAGCCGTAGGGCATCGGCATCTCGCGTCCGCCAAACGGCACCTGATAACCGGGGATTGCCACCGCTTTTAAGATGGCGCGGCGGATCATGCGTTTGGTCTGCTCGTCGAGGTAGGCAAAGTTGTAGCCGCTCAGATTAGCCATGGTTCTGCTCCTGTTGCAGACGTTTGAGTAGCTCCAGTTCGGCCTGGAAATCGACGTAGTGCGGGAGTTTGAGGTGCGAGACAAAGCCTGCGGCTTCGACGTTGTCGGCATGGGCCAGCACGAACTCTTCATCCTGTGCCGGACCTGTTGCGTGCTCGCCGTATTCCGGTGCCTGCAACGCACGGTCAACCAGCGCCATCGCCATTGCTTTGCGCTCGCTCATGCCGAACACCAGCCCATAGCCGCGTGTAAAATGCGGTGGTTCATCCGGCGGGTCGATAAAACCGTTGACCATTTCACATTCGGTCATCAGCAGTTCGCCGACGTTCACCGCAAATCCCAGCTCTTCCGGCACAATCGACACGTCGATATAGCCGCTGCGGATTTCGCCTGCGAACGGATGATTGCGTCCGTAACCACGCTGGGTGGAGTAGGCCAGCGCCAGCAAATAGCCTTCGTCGCCGCGCATTAATTGTTGCAGGCGGGAGGAGCGTGAGCAGGGGTAAACCGGCGGCGTGCGGGTGATGTCGTCCGGCTGTGCGCCGCTATCTTCTTCAAACTTCGCCAGCCCCTGACGCGCCAGCAGGCTGAAAACGTGCGGCGACGGCTGTTGTTCGCTGTCGGCTGTGGTCAGCGTCGGCGTTTCGCCGTTTGCCAGCAGGGTGAAATCGAGCAGGCGATGGGTGTAGTCGTAGGTGGGGCCAAGCAGTTGGCCGCCGGGAATGTCTTTATAAATTGCTGAAATACGCCGTTCGAGACGCATCCCGGTGGTGTCGAGCGGCTCACTGACCGCCAGCTTCGCCAGCGTGGTGCGGTAGGCGCGCAACAGGAAAATCGCTTCGACGTTATCGCCGCTGGCCTGTTTCAGCGCCAGCGCGGCCAGCTCGCGGTCGGCAATACCGCCTTCGGTCATCACGCGATCTACCGCGAGGTTAAGCTGCTGTTCAATCTGGGCGACGCTCAGTTCAGGCAAATCAGTATCGCCCCGGCGTCGGCTCTCTTGCAGGGCGTGGGCGGCGTCGATCGCCTTTTCGCCCCCTTTCACGGCAACGTACATCAGCACACCTCCACATGAGTGGTTCGCGGAATAGCCAGCAGGCGCTCGCCGCAGGTCAGGATCAGGTCGATGCCGAGCGGGAACGGGTGCGGGCGCTCGGTAAGTTCATGAAGAATGCACTTTGGCAGTTGCGGGGCGATCATCCGTTCTTCGGCAATACCTGCGCCGGTGAGGCGCAACATACGCCCACCGCTCAGGCTGGTGACCTGTAAAATCAGCGTTGCGCCCGCTTCTGGTGCAACGGCAGTGCCGGTGGAAAGGGCGTTGAGCTGCTCGCTGGAGATCGCCTCATCTGTTACCGCGAAGGTCGCCTGTTTCGGCTGATTAACCAGCGGCGCGTTGGTATGAAAACGCAGGCTCTGATTGACGATATCGTTGCTCAATGGTGCGGCAAGCCACACCGGCGTGTCGTTATCGGCCAGCGTCAGCAGCACGCTGGTGGTGGCGATATTCAGCGGCTGCCAGCCGCGCTTGAGCTGATGCAGGGCGACAATCACGCCCGGCTCGCTCATGGCCTTTAACAGGCGACGAAAACTGTGCTGGGCATCCTGCACGGGAAGCATAAAAGCGGTTTCCAGGGTCATGCGTTGTCTCCGCGAACCATCGTAAAGAAGTCGACCCGGCTGGCGTTCACTTCGGCCTGACGCGCGGCAATGCGTGCCATACGGTCAGCGTCCAGCGGGGTAATAAGGGTTTCTGATAAGTTTTGAAAGTGGCGGTTTTGCTGCATCAGCGCATCAATCAGCGCACAACGTTCGGCGTGCTGTTTGTCGCGCCCCAGCACCCAGCTATAGCCGAGCGTGCCGTCAGTCAGACGCACGGCGGCGCGGGTGAGCGTGGCGTCGCCAGCAAAAAAGCGTTCGCCGGTGCCGCCCATTCGCGCCTGAATCTGCACCAGGCCAGTTTCAGCGGCGCGGATCACCTCATAATCGGCGTTGATGTTCAGCGCGTTCAGGCGGGCTGCCAGTTCAGCCGGTTGGCTGTGCGCCAGCACGGACATCCAGTGCTGGCGGGTCGCGGTATCTGCGTGCATTCAGTGCTCCATAGTGAATTCAATCATGTCGGCGCGCGTCAGGCTGACGGAGTACTCCGCCGGGCTGCTTTCACCGTCACGGTGGTTAAGGGTGCGCACGCACAGCAGCGGCGACAGATTCGGGATTTCAAGACGCTGGCACTCTTTGGCCTGGGCGCGGCGGGCGCTGATCCGCGTCTGGCTGCGTCGTAGCGTAATCCCCGTTTGCTCGCGCAGAAAATCGTGCAGCGAACCGCTGTCGAAACGTTGCAGCGTCGGCCAGAGGGTGAGGTCCGCAAAGTAGTGGTCGATTAAACAGAGCGCGACGCCGTTGACCCGACGCAGGGTGCGCAGGTGGATGACGTTCTCCCCCTCGGTTATCCCCAGCGCGTCAGCGACGTGACCGGAGGCGGGGCGCAGCACCGATAGCAATTTTTCGCTGGTGGGATGGCTGCCCTGGTCCAGCAGGTTCTGGCTAAAACGCGCCTGGGCGTTGAGCGGGTAATCGAACGGGCGCATCAGCACCAGTACGCCGACGCCCTGACGGCGCTGTACCCAGCCTTTTTCCACCAGTTGGTCGATGGCGCGGCGCAGGGTGTGGCGGTTCACCTCAAAGCGCGCCGCCAGTTGCTGCTCGGCGGGAAGATAGTCGCCGCAGCGGTAGTGTTGACGAAGCTCCTGCTCAAGTTTTGCGGCTATCTCCTGATAGCGTGTTGGGTAGCTGGTCGGATGTGTAGACAAGTGCATAGATATCAATGCCTCGCTAATCAGATAAAGTGCTTACGCAACCGTTGAGAGAGGAAATCCAGCAGGCTGACCGTGACGATAATCAGCACCATCAGGGCGCAGGTTTGCTGGAACTGGAAACCGCGAATCGCTTCCCACAGCGTGACGCCAATTCCGCCCGCACCAACCATACCGACGACGGTCGCCGAGCGGACGTTGGATTCGAAGCGATAGAGAGAGTAGGAGATCAGCAGCGGCATGACCTGCGGTAGTACGCCGTAAAGGATCTCTTCCAGCTTGTTGGCACCGGTGGCGCGAATGCCCTCCACCGGGCCGGGTTCAATCGCTTCTACCGCTTCGGAAAGCAGTTTGGAAAGTACACCGGTGGTGTGGATAAACAGCGCCAGCACGCCAGCGAACGGGCCGAGGCCGACGGCGACCACGAACAGCATGGCGAAGACCATTTCGTTAATGGCACGGCAGGCGTCCATCAGGCGGCGTACAGGTTGGTAGACCCACCACGGTACCAGGTTTTCAGCGCTCATCAGGCCGAAGGGGATGGAGAGAACCACCGCCAGCGCGGTGCCCCAGACGGCGATTTGCAGCGTGACGGCCATTTCGGTGAGGTAATCCTGCCACTGGCTGAAATCGGGCGGGAAGAAGTCGGCGGCGAACGTCGCCATGTTGCCGCCATCTTTAATCAGCGTAAGCGGGGCCATTTCCGCGCCCTGCCACGAGACGACCAGCACGGCGATAACAACGGCCCAGCTCAGAAGCGAGAACCAGCTGCGCTTGGGTGGGGCGATGGTGATGGTTTGCATGTTTGGCTCCGGTCTGTAGGCCGGATAAGGTGCTTGCACCGCATCCGGCATCAACGTCTGCACATTGTCGGATGCGACGCCGGGGCGTCTTATCCGACCTACGATTTACTGCACCGCTTTACTCACCGAACTCATTGCGCTTAACGCGTTGTTCAGGCGGTCCAAATCATCCAGTTGCGCCTGAATGGCGGTGGTTTTTGCCAGCTTGTCCTGTTCGTTCAGCCCTTTGTTGTCCTTCACGCTTTGCATCTCTTTAAACAGTGCGAGCTGGCGAATCGGCACCAGTTGCAAGTCGCTGGAGGCGCGGAACGGCGCCCAGCCCAGGCGCTTCAGCACCGCTTTCTCTTCCGGCGTTTTGCCGTAATTCATAAAGAAGTCGTAGATCTTGTCTTTAGTGGTTTCGGAAAGATTTTTGCGCCAGACGATCGGATCGCCAGGGATCAGCGGTGATTTCCAGATCACCTTCAGTTCTTTCAGCTTCTCCGGCGCGGAGGTTTTCAGCTTGTCGAGGTTTTCGGTGTTGTTGGTGGCGACATCCACTTGCTTGTTAGCGACGGCGAGGGCGTTGGTTTCATGCCCGGCGTTGACGGTGCGCTTAAAGTCGCTGGCGGAGATATTGTTTTTAGCGAAGACGTAGTAACCGGGGACGAGGAAGCCGGAGGTAGAGTTAGGATCGCCATTGCCGAAGGTGAGATCTTTCCGCTTCGCCAGCAGATCGTTCAGGTTGTTGATCGGGCTATCTTTGTTGACGATCAACACGCTCCAGTAACCCGGCGATCCATCCGCCGCGACCGTCTGGGCGAAGACCTGACCGTTGGCGCGATCCACCGCTTCCATCGCCGACAGGTTGCCGTACCAGGCGATATCCACTTTATTGAAGCGCATCCCCTGGATAATGCCCGCGTAGTCCGGGGCAAAGAAGGCGTTGACCTTTACGCCCAGCTTCTTCTCCATATCCTGTAAGAACGGCGTCCATTGCGGTTTCAGGTTTTGCTGTGATTCCGTTGAAATAATGCCGAAATTCAGCGCCTTTTCCTGCTCTTCGGCGTATGCCGGATTTAACAGGGTGCTGAGGCTGAACATGCTGGTGAAGGCCAGCGAGGCAATTATCTTAGCGTTCATTCGTTTTCCTCAATGATGGGGATGTCAGGCAGCTTTCGCGTTCTCTTCGACGCGGTTAATGCTGCGGTAGAGATGGTCAAAACGTTCGTTATCAAACAGTTGGCTGCAGCCGTCGTAGAAGACGTGCCCCTGGCGCAGGGCGACGATGCGTTCGCAGTAGCGCAGGGCGTAATCCACCTGATGCAGCGTGACGACCACGGTAATGCCGTCGTTCTGGTTGATGTCGCGCAGGGTGTCCATCACGATGCGTGCCGATTCCGGGTCCAGCGAGGCGATGGGTTCGTCAGCGAGAATGACCTTCGCCTGCTGCATCAGCGCGCGGGCAATCGCCACACGCTGTTGCTGGCCGCCGGAGAGTGTGGAAACACGTTGATGGGCAAAGTGCACCATGCCAACGCGGGTCAGCGCCTGTAACGCGCGCTGTTTCTGCTCGCGGGTGAAGTAGCTAAAACAGGTTCGCCAGAATGGCGTGCTGCCGAGCGCGCCAATCAGCACGTTCTCCAGTACGCTCAGGCGATTCACCAGGTTGAACTGTTGAAAGATGTAGCCGGTATGGGCGCGGCTTTTGCGGATATCGCGGGCCAGACGGCCTTCGCGCTGGACAGTGCGGCCCAGCAGCTCGATATGGCTACCGACAGATTTATCGCCGGTAATCAAACCGCTTAAGTGACGTAAAAGAGTGGATTTTCCGGAACCCGACGGCCCAAGCAGAGCCACCATTTCACCATGATGAATGTTCAGATCAACCGCGTGCAGCGCCTGATGCTGATTGAAGGTTTTGGCGAGCTTCTCGACACGGATAATCGTTTGCATGATGCAGCCTCCCTAAAAAAGTGGCTCCATCGTGGCGGATTATTGTGACGATTTGGTTAATTAAAAGTGACTAACAGATGAAGAGTTAACGGGAATTCGATGACAGTGCGGGAGGGCGGGCCTCCCGGCGGGTTATTGCGTTGGCTGTTGTTTGATGACATTAATCATCCACGGTACGCCAAATTTATCGGTGACTTTGCCAAAGCCATGCGCCCAGAACGTTTCCTGCCAGGCCATTTCGATTTTTCCGTTGGCGGCAAGGTTATCAAACCAGCGTTTTCCTTCTTCCACCTGTTGAGAATCGAGCACCAGCGTAAAGCCGGAGTAGCTGGCTTTTCCTGACGGTATAGCATCGCTCATCATGATGTCGCTTCCGGCAATGCGCACGTTGGCATGCGCGATGGCGGTATCGGGAAATTGCATTCCGGAAGGGCAGTTTTCGGCGCTGTCCTGCGCTGATTTCGGCATTTCGCCGAAGCTGATTTTATAGAGCAGTTCCGCGCCCAACGTACGTTGATAATAGGCAATCGCGTCGGAACAGTTACCGGCAAAAGAGAGGTAGGGACTTAACGGCATGATGGTGACCTCAGTTAAGAGAAGCCCGTTAAGTGTAGTTCGAAATTTATACAGATGAGAGGGAAGCCTGATAAGACGCGGTCAGCGTCGCATCAGGCAGTCGGCATCGTTGCCGGATGCGGCGCGAGCGCCTTATCCGGCTTACCGATCACAATACAATCAGTTCTTTTTCACAAACTCAGATTTCAGTTTCATCGGACCAAAACCGTCGATTTTGCAATCGATGTTATGGTCGCCTTCAACCAGGCGGATGTTTTTCACTTTGGTGCCAATTTTCAGCATCGAAGAGCTACCTTTCACCTTCAGATCTTTAATGATGGTCACGCTGTCGCCGTCAGCCAGCAGATTGCCGTTAGCATCTTTAACGATCAGCTCGTCGCTTTCCTGTGCAGGTTCTGCGTCGTTCCATTCGTAGGCACATTCCGGGCAGATGTACATGCCGTTATCTTCGTAGGTGTATTCGGAGTTGCATTTTGGGCAGTGTGGTAATGACATGTGGATTTCCTCAAAAGTCAGCAGGGCAAAAGCGCCAAAAAACGGCAGATTGCCGAAAAAGGCCGCAATTATACACAAAATCCCTGAGTTTGTCGGGGGTACTGCTGATTTTAGACGACGATCGTTTTCATTTGAAAGGAAACGCAAAAAGAAAATAATCTTTTTGCCTCCATTTATTATTTAAGATAAGGTTAATGTTCTACTTGTTCTTTTTTTAATTCAAATGATATTTTTTATCTTTCTGACGTTTTAAACGTATCGGAAGACGTTATTTATTCTAATAAAAAATAACACTCTAAATATAAAATTATTTCTTGCAGTAATTATAAAAGCCGAAAACAGAACTCAAAAGCAATCTGGCTAAATAAAAGTAATAAAATTTGCTTTAAGGAAGAATTTTCTATGTACACACAGACCCTGTATGAGTTAAGTCAGGAGGCTGAACGCCTGTTACAGCTTTCTCGCCAACAGTTGCAGTTACTGGAAAAAATGCCTCTCTCTGTACCCGGAGACGATGCGCCACAACTGGCTTTACCCTGGAGTCAGCCTAATATCGCCGAACGTCACGCGATGCTGAATAATGAGTTGCGTAAAATTTCCCAGCTGGAAATGGTGCTGGCGATTGTCGGTACCATGAAAGCAGGGAAATCAACCACCATTAATGCCATTGTTGGTACGGAGGTTCTGCCTAATCGCAATCGCCCAATGACTGCGCTGCCAACGCTTATTCGCCATACGCCCGGGCAAAAAGAACCGGTACTGCATTTTTCACATGTCGCGCCAATCGACCATTTAATTCAACAATTACAACAGCGCCTGCGTGATTGCGATATTAAGCATCTGACCGATGTGCTGGAAATAGATAAAGATATGCGTGCGCTTATGCAGCGGATCGAAAATGGCATCGCTTTCGAAAAATATTATCTGGGTGCTCAACCTATTTTTCATTGTCTGAAAAGTTTGAATGATTTGGTGCGACTGGCGAAGGCGCTGGACGTCGATTTTCCTTTTTCTGCTTACGCCGCCATTGAGCATATTCCCGTGATTGAAGTGGAGTTTGTCCATCTGGCGGGGCTGGAGAGTTATCCCGGTCAGTTGACGTTACTGGATACCCCCGGGCCAAATGAAGCCGGGCAACCGCATCTGCAAAAAATGCTTAACCAGCAGCTGGCACGCGCCTCGGCGGTACTGGCGGTGCTGGATTATACGCAACTGAAATCGATCTCCGATGAAGAGGTCCGTGAGGCAATTTTGGCGGTGGGGCAATCGGTGCCGTTGTATGTGCTGGTCAATAAGTTCGATCAACAGGATCGTAACAGTGACGACGCTGACCAGGTGCGGGCACTGATTTCCGGGACGCTGATGAAAGGCTGTATTACGCCACAGCAGATATTTCCGGTGTCGTCGATGTGGGGCTACCTGGCGAATCGGGCGCGCCATGAGTTAGCCAACAACGGTAAGTTACCCGCGCCAGAGCAACAACGCTGGGTGGAAGATTTTGCCCATGCCGCGCTCGGCAGGCGCTGGCGTCATGCCGATCTGGCGGACCTCGAACATATTCGCCATGCTGCCGATCAGTTGTGGGAAGATTCGCTGTTCGCCCAGCCAATTCAGGCGTTGCTTTATGCCGCTTACGCTAACGCCTCGTTGTATGCTCTGCGATCTGCCGCGCATAAACTGTTGAATTACGCGCAGCAGGCGCGGGAATACCTGGATTTTCGTGCGCACGGGTTAAACGTCGCTTGTGAACAATTGCAGCAAAATATCCATCAGGTCGAAGAAAGTTTGCAGCTATTGCAACTCAATCAGGCGCAGGTGAGCGGCGAGATTAAACATGAAATCGAGTTGGCCCTGACCTCCACCAACCACTTTCTGCGTCAACAGCAAGATGCGGTGAATGCGCAGTTAGCCGCGTTGTTTCAGGATGACTCGGAGTCGTTAAGTGAGATGCGTACCTGCTGTGAGACACTGTTACAGACGGCGCAGAACACCATCAGTCGCGACTTTACGCTGCGCTTTGCCGAGCTTGAGTCCACCCTTTGCCGGGTGTTAACCGATGTTATTCGCCCCATTGAGCAACAAGTCAAAATGGAATTGAGTGAGTCTGGGTTTCGTCCTGGGTTTCATTTTCCTGTTTTTCACGGCGTAGTTCCCCACTTCAACACCCGCCAGCTGTTCAGTGAAGTCATTTCGCGCCAGGCAGCAACGGACGAGCAGAGCACGCGTTTAGGCGTTGTGCGTGAGATTTTTTCGCGCTGGTTGAATCAGCCCGACTGGGGACGGGGAAATGAGAAATTCCCGACAGAGACGGTTGATTACAGTGTGTTGCAGCGAGCATTAAGCGCAGAAGTCGATCTTTATTGCCAACAAATGGCTAAAGTTCTGGCAGAGCAGGTCGATGAATCTGTTACGGCAGGCATGAATACTTTTTTCGCTGAGTTCGCTTCATGTTTGACGGAATTACAGACGCGTTTACGCGAAAGTATGGCTCTGCGTCAACAAAATGAATCGGTGGTCAGGCTGATGCAACAGCAATTGCAGCAGACTGTGATGACTCACGGCTGGATTTACACCGACGCTCAGCTGTTACGCGATGATATTCAAACACTTTTCACGGCAGAACGATATTGACCAAGACGTTACTGGACGGCCCCGGTCGCGTGCTGGAGTCGGTTCATCCGCGCTTTTTAGTGGATCTGGCGCAGGGCGATGATGCCCGCCTTCCACAAGCCCATCAGCAGCAGTTTCGTGAACGACTGATGCAGGAACTTCTTGCGCGCGTGCAGCTTCAGACATGGACGAACGGCGGCATGTTAAATGCGCCGCTTAGTCTGCGTCTGACATTGGTGGAGAAACTGGCGTCGATGCTGGATCCCGGTCATCTGGCGCTGACGCAGATCGCGCAGCATCTGGCGCTGCTGCAAAAAATGGATCACCGCCAGCACTCTGCTTTCCCGGAGCTCCCCCAGCAAATTGTCGCCTTGTATGAGTGGTTTTCAGCCCGTTGTCGCTGGAAGGAAAAGGCGTTAACGCAACGAGGCCTATTGGTGCAGGCGGGTGAACAGAGCGAGCAAATTTTTACCCGCTGGCGTGCTGGGGCGTATAACGCCTGGTCGTTGCCTGGGCGCTGCTTTATCGTTCTGGAGGAGTTGCGCTGGGGTGCATTTGGCGATGCCTGCCGTCTGGGAAGACCGCAAGCGGTGGCGTTGTTGCTGGGTGATTTGCGCGTGAAAGCGACACAACATTTGGCAGAGAGTATCAATGCGGCCCCGACCACGCGTCACTATTACCATCAGTGGTTTGCCTCTTCGACCGTTTCGACGGGCGGGGATCATGCTGATTTTTTAAGTTGGCTGGGAAAGTGGTCCACGGCAGATAAACAACCCGTTTGCTGGTCAGTGACCCAACGCTGGCGAACTGTCGCACTGGGGATGCCACGACTCTGTTCAGCGCAGCGTCTGGCGGGGGCAATGGTCGAGGAAATCTTCTCTGTAAATTTGGTGTAAATAATCAGTTACACCAATGAGTCCTAAACGAAATACATGTGTGAAGTTGATCACAAATTTAAACACTGGTAGGGTAAAAAGGTCATTAACTGCCCAATTCAGGCGTCAACTGGTTTGATTGTACATTCCTTAACCGGAGGGTGTAAGCAAACCCGCTACGCTTGTTACAGAGATTGCATCCTGCAATTCCCGCTCCCCTTTTGCGGCCGTCGCGCTGATTTTTCTGGCGTTTGCGGAAATGGGCCAACTCTGCGAGGAAAGCTATGCTGAAAAGGAAAAAAGTAAAACCGATTACCCTTCGTGATGTCACCATTATTGATGATGGTAAACTGCGTAAAGCCATTACCGCAGCATCACTGGGTAATGCAATGGAATGGTTCGATTTTGGTGTTTATGGTTTTGTTGCTTACGCATTAGGTAAAGTTTTTTTCCCGGGGGCTGACCCCAGCGTGCAGATGGTTGCTGCACTCGCCACTTTCTCCGTTCCCTTTCTGATTCGACCGCTTGGCGGGCTCTTCTTTGGTATGTTGGGCGATAAATATGGTCGCCAGAAGATCCTCGCTATCACTATTGTGATTATGTCGATCAGTACGTTCTGTATTGGCTTAATACCGTCCTACGACACGATTGGTATTTGGGCACCGATTCTGCTGTTGATCTGTAAGATGGCACAAGGTTTCTCGGTCGGCGGTGAATATACCGGGGCGTCAATATTTGTTGCGGAATACTCCCCTGACCGTAAACGTGGCTTTATGGGCAGCTGGCTGGACTTTGGTTCTATTGCCGGGTTTGTGCTGGGAGCTGGCGTAGTGGTGTTAATTTCGACCATTGTCGGCGAAGAGAACTTCCTCGATTGGGGCTGGCGTATTCCGTTCTTTATCGCTCTGCCGTTAGGGATTATCGGGCTTTACCTGCGCCATGCGCTGGAAGAGACTCCGGCGTTCCAGCAGCATGTCGATAAACTGGAACAGGGCGACCGCGAAGGTTTGCAGGATGGCCCGAAAGTCTCGTTTAAAGAGATTGCCACCAAACACTGGCGCAGCCTGTTGACATGTATTGGTCTGGTAATTGCCACCAACGTGACTTACTACATGTTGCTGACCTATATGCCGAGTTATTTGTCGCATAACCTGCATTACTCCGAAGACCACGGGGTGCTGATTATTATCGCCATTATGATCGGTATGCTGTTTGTTCAACCGGTGATGGGCTTGCTGAGTGACCGTTTTGGCCGTCGTCCGTTTGTGCTTCTTGGTAGTGTTGCACTGTTTGTGTTGGCGATCCCGGCGTTTATTCTGATTAACAGTAACGTCATCGGCCTGATTTTTGCCGGCTTACTGATGCTGGCGGTGATCCTTAACTGCTTTACGGGCGTTATGGCTTCTACCTTGCCTGCGATGTTCCCGACGCATATCCGTTACAGCGCGCTGGCGGCGGCATTTAATATTTCGGTGCTGGTTGCCGGTCTGACGCCAACACTGGCGGCCTGGCTGGTCGAAAGCTCGCAGAATCTGATGATGCCTGCCTATTACCTGATGGTAGTGGCGGTGGTTGGTTTAATCACCGGCGTAACCATGAAAGAGACGGCGAATCGACCGTTGAAAGGTGCGACACCAGCGGCGTCAGATATACAGGAAGCGAAGGAAATTCTCGTCGAGCATTATGATAATATCGAGCAGAAAATCGATGATATTGACCACGAGATTGCCGATTTGCAGGCGAAACGTACCCGCCTGGTGCAGCAACATCCGCGAATTGATGAATAAGCTGAAACGGATGGCCTGATGTGACGCTGTCTTATCAGGTCAATTGAACTCTTAAGGTTCACTTAATCTCTGACGCGCATACTCTCCTCCAGGTTAACGGAGGAGAGTGCAATGAAAAACCGTGTTTATGAAAGTTTAACTACCGTGTTCAGCGTGCTGGTGGTCAGCAGCTTTCTTTATATCTGGTTTGCCACGTACTGATCTTTTTTCAGCCGTATCCAGGCCCGCGTGCCGGAAGTCTCTTGCCGGTTTTGCAGGAAAAACTGCCCGTGATGCAACTGTGTAATGCGGCTGACAATACTTAACCCCAGACCAATCCCGCCATAACGGCTGTCCATTCGTACAAACGCTTTACTCAACTCCCCGCATTTACTCTCATCAATACCCGGTCCTTCATCTTCAACGGCCATGACCGCTCCGCCATCTTCTTGCAGCTTAATCATAATGTTGCTGCCTTGTGGGCTATAACGATGGGCGTTTTCTACCAGGTTTCGCAATAACATCCGCAGCAGGGTTGCATCACCCTGAACGGTGATGTCGGCGGCGCTCTCTGGCAATAGCAGGGTTTGCTGGCGCTGGTCGAGCATGGTACTGAGTTCGTCATACGAGGGGAGAATGACATCTTCCAGCAGTTTTACATGTTGATAATTACCGGAAGAAAATGACTGTCCGGCACGCGCCAGTTGCAGCAGCTGGGAGACGCTCTCCATCATCTGATCAAGTCGTGCCACTAACGGTGCTACATCAATGTGATGCGTTTTCGCCAGCAGTTCCAGATGCAAACGCACCCCCGCCAGTGGCGTTCGCAGTTCGTGCGCGACGTCAGCGGTAAACAACCTTTCATTATCGAGCGTGCTGGTCAGGCGACTGACCAGATCGTTTAACGCCGAAACCACCGCATCGATTTCGAGGGTGGCGCTATGAATGGCAATGGGCGTTAAGTTGTCGGCGGTGCGCGCTTCCAGCTCTTTTTGCAGCTCCGCCAGCGGTCGGGTGATGCGGCGTACCGCCTGATAGCAGATAAATAGCGTCAGGCTAACCATAAAGACGCCGGGGACAATCAGGCTGGCGACCGCCTCGCGGATCTCACGCATGATGTGGCGATCGTTGTTGCGATTGTCGCGTAGCGCCTGCTCAAACAGCTGAATCTGCTCGGTACTTTCATGCCATAGCCAGAAGACGCTGATCAGCTCAAACACCAACAAAATGGCCCCGATGGTCAATATCAGCCGTTGGCGCAGCGATATTGGTCGGCGCAGAAAACGCATCAGATTCAATTAGTTTTCCTCATTTGCGACCAGCATATAGCCAAATCCGCGCACGGTGCGGATACGGGCTTTGCCCACTTTGTCGCGCAGGTTATGGATATGCACTTCCAGGGTGTTGGTCGAGGGCTCGTTGTCCCAGTTGTAGATATCGTTGTAGAGAATTTCCCGATGCACCGGGCTGCCTGCTTTAAGCATCAGGCGCGACAGCAGAGCATATTCTTTGGGCGTCAGAATCAGTTCTTCTCCGCTCATCCATACCTGGCGGCGACCCATATTCAGCGTCAGGTTGCCAACGTTCAGCTCACTTTCGCCCTGATTATTATGGCGTCGTAGCAGGGCGCGGATACGGGCGTGCAACTCTTCCAGCGCAAAAGGCTTCACCAGATAATCGTCGGCCCCGACATCCAGCCCGGCGATTTTGTCGGTAAGGGTATCGCGGGCGGTGAGAATTAACACCGGCAGAGTGTATTTTTTCTGCCGGATACGGGCAAGAAAATGCAGCCCATCTTCATCGGGTAAGCCTAAATCCAGTACCACCAGGCTGTAATGACCGGCCTCAAGGCTTTGTTCCGCCATCCGCGCGGTGCTCACGCCATCGCACGCGTAGCCTTCGGTTTGCGCCGCCAGAATCAATCCCTGCAATAACAGCGTATCGTCTTCAACAATCAGAATTTTCATTCACTCACTCTCCTGCAAGTTTGCAGAATATCATCCGCAGCCTGGTAATACTTCGTCTCAACGCCAGTCAGGCCCAATAAGGTTGAGAATAAATTGTCTTGTGAATAGTGTTGCGTTTGCGCCTGTTTTTGCAGGCAGTTCTGGTCAACCTGATACCGTTTTTGATAATCCTCCGATAGCCACAGCAGCATCGGCACCTGTTTTTGGCTATCCGGGGCGATGGCATAAGGCAGACCGTGCAGATAGATGCCATTTTCACCTAACGATTCACCGTGGTCAGAAAGATAAACCAGGCTGGTGGTAAATTTATCCTGATGTTCTTTCAGCAGATTAATCGCTTTATCAACAATATAGTCGACGTAAACCAGCGTGTTGTCGTAAGTGTTCACCAGTTGCTCTTTGGTACAGGTCTGGATCTCGTTAGTGTCGCAGGTTGGGGTAAATTTCCTGAACTGCGGCGGATAGCGGTTGTAATAGGTCGGGCCGTGGCTGCCGATAGTGTGTAATACAATGAGGCCATCGCTTTGCAGATTATTGATGTACTCTTCCAGCCCGTGGAACAGCACTTCGTCATAGCATTCGCCGTTGATGCACTGACCAGGCAGGTTCAGCGCGGTGATGTTCTGGTGAGGTACGCGATCGCAAACGCCTTTACAGCCGCCATCGTTGTCATTCCACAGCACGTTGATGCCCGCTCGCTGAATGATATCCAGCACGCCTTCCTGGTGCTGTGCCAGCTCTTCTTTGTAGTGCTCACGCGGCATATCCGAGAACATGCACGGCACTGAGACGGCTGTTGCTGTGCCGCAAGAGGCGGTATTAGGGAAATAGACCACGTTATCTTTTGCCAGCCGCGGGTTAGTTTCACGCTGGTAACCGTTGAGGGAGAAGTTCTCCGCCCGCGAGGTTTCGCCGACGATCAAAATGGTCAGGTTTTTACGTTTCCCATTTTGCATTAATGGGTTGCGGTGAGCATCTTCACCAATGCGTATCAGTGGCAGGTTGGCTGACCGCTGGTGAGAGTACCACGACCAGCTAGCAACAATGCTGTTGGACGGGCTTAAGGATTTCACCAGCTCTTTGTTGTTGCGAAACAGCGAGGCATAGTCTTTGTAGAACAGTGCGGCAACCAGCAGAATCAGCAGCACAGAAATCAGGATGTTGGCCCCGCGGAAAAGAACGCTGCGCAGGCGTGAGGTGGTGGGTTTGATTTTGATCCAGCAGGCAATAATCGCGGCCAACACGCCACTTAACCCCAGCGTTAATAACATTCGTGGCGTCATCAACGCATAACTTTCCGCCGGCGTAGTATCAATGATATTGGTGATCATTGAACGGTCGATGACGATGCCATAGGTCATGATGAAATATTGTGCAGCCGCACCGACCAGAATAAACAGGCAGGCGAGTGGACGATTAAGCCATAAGAAAGAGCCTAGTGTCAGGACAATATTAATCACGCTGAATGCGACGACCGGCATCGACAAGAAAACCAGCACGTTATGCAGTGAATCCAGCGGTAACACCTGTAGCACCTGTTTAAAAAAGGCGATATTCAGGCAGACTGAGATATAAAAAGTAGCAAGTAATAACCAGGAGAATAAATTTAAAGAGGGTCTTTTTAGTAGGCGCTTCAACATCACGGTGTTTCCATCGAACAAAGTGCGCATATGCTCGCAAAGCAAAATTAAGCCAACCTTAAGTTCTTAAGGTTGGCTTTTATGTTTGCTTGATTAAGGGGAATTAATCTTTGCTTATTGGTGCATCTAAGGGATACGGGTTTTTATGCAGCCGGTTGTAATTCAGCGCATACATGGCGGTGATTACCATCAGAGTGACAAATGACCACATAACCTCTTTCGCGCCGGACCCTACTACGGCCCAGATGCAGTAGAGGAAGGCAATGGTAGTAACTGCCAGGTATGCCGGGCGTGCTTTACCAAAGTGACCGTGGCCGAGCAGTAGTAACGCTGCACAGGTGTAAAGATATGGCACCAGTGTAAAGATGACCGACACGGAAGAAACCAGACCGAATTCTTTGGTCGCGTTTGGCGAAATGCTACTGAGCTGGAAGATGGTCATCAAAATACCGACGATAATCAGCCCCGCCACTGGCGTGCCCGCTTTATTTACACGGGCAAAAATCGGTGGAAACAGTCCGTCATCGGCAGCGGCTTTCGCCGTTTGACCCGCCAGCAACGTCCAGCCGCCCAGTGAACCTAAGCAACCCGCAGCTGCGCAGAAGGAAACAATGGCCCCGGCGGTGTCACCCAACGCCATCCGTGCGGCATCACCGAATGGCGAAGCAGAAACGCGCAGTGCGGCATTAGGGATCATCCCCATAATCGCGGTGGTAGAAAGTACATAGCAAACGGCAGCAATCAATACCCCGCCAATGGTGGCGATAGGGACGTTGCGTTTCGGGTTTTTCACCACACCTGCGGCAACGGAGGCACTTTCCACACCGATGAACGACCACAGCGTAACGTTAAGGGTACTTTGAATCGCACCGAAGGTGCCCAGACCGCTGACGTTCCATGCCGCCATATAGGTTTCACCACGGAACCAGAACCAGCCAAATACGGCAATCCCGACGATGGGGATCAGCGCCAGCACGGTAGCAACGGCCTGTACGCGGGTGATCATTTTCGGACCGACAATGTTCAGCAGGACGAAGATCCACAGCACCACGACGCAGGTGATGGTTAATACCAATGGGTCTTTCAGAATCGGGAAGAAGTAACTTAAATATCCTACGCCAATGACCACCATGGCGATATTGCCGATCCAGCAGGCCAGCCAGTAGAGGACGTTGGTTTGATAACCGAGAAACGGGCCAAAGCAGCGGCGGGCGTAAGCGTAAGAACCACCAGGACTTGGGTCGAGGAACGACATTTTGGCGTATACCATCGAGAGCCCCAGCGCACCGATAATCGTCACCAACCATCCATAAATGGCAATCCCGCCAGTGGAGGCCAGGTTTGCAGGTAACAGAAAAACACCTGACCCCATAATATTCCCCGACACCATCAGGGTGACGGGGATTAAGCCCACTTTGTGAGCATCAGCATCCGAAGACATAATTAAACTCCTGCGAAGGCGAGCTTCGTGACAATAAATTACGTCGTATCATACGCCTGCATTCGATAGTTGAATTATTATCGGCCGGGTTATCGCTGATGCCGTTATTAATATAGCTCTTCGTTAAGGTTAAAAATCAGGCGACAGTGCGTTCTCTGTGCTGACTAACATAATGCAGCGGCGTCATACCGTAGAAGTCTTTAAAGACAGAAATAAAGTACGACGTACTGTTGTAGCCGCAGGACTGTGATACCTGAGAGATATTTTTACCGTCCATCATTAATTCATTTACGGCATAGCGCATGCGGCAGGTGGTGATTATTTGGCTATAACTGGTGTTTTCGCTTTTCAGCTTTTTCTTTAACAGACTTGGGCTAAGACATAAACAACTGGCTACCATACTAAGATTCCAGTCTTTGTGGATATCGCTTTCAATAATTTGATAAACGCTGTCACTTACACAATTACGTAACATATACATCATTAGTGAAAGGAATTTTTTACTGTCGAGAAAACGGGATAGCACAGTGAATAATAATGCACGTGTTCGTTCCTTTTCTGACTCAGTTTCAGCGGGCATCATGCTATGCTGCGCGGCAACGCGAAAGACGTCTGGCGTCAGGCATGGCAGGGTGAGGATGGGCGTAGCGCTACGTTGCCATACTGGTATTTGCGAGAGATCTTTATTCAGAAACCGGAGGTAATCTTTGATGATGTCGTGACTAATATGAGCAACCAAAGTGTTATTAAGAGAGGAGACGTCGATAATATTATTTTCACAATTTAATAACGCCATGTGGTTAGCTTTAAGGCTAATAGGTTCTTTCCCATTCACCCTTATCCAGACATCTTTTTCAGTCAATAAAACAATACAAGGTTGGTCGCTGCAAATCCTCATACATGTACTCCTGAGTGCGAATAAAAGACCAGTTCTCGCTAAAGCGAAGCGATACCGGGAAATGGTTATATAATTGTATGATGAATATAAACATGCATAAAAATAACGAGTTTTACTAATATTACAAATTTTTATAGTAATTTCTCATGTACATATTTTTTTACAGGCTAAAAAAAGGATAAATAACAGGCAAAAAAAAGCGCGGGGTGGGACCGCGCAAAAAGCATGACATTTTTTGTTTGCAGCAATTTTTATGAAAACGTTGCCATACTTAAAAGGCCTCAAGCCAGGCGGCGTAATGTTATTTAACAATTACGCCTTCAGCGGAATAGTGGTTACGCTTTCACACACATAACGTGGTAAATACCGTCAATAATTTCTGTCCCTTCTGTTTCGTGTTCAAATCCAGGGAAATGATGGTCCCAGGATTGCAGTGAGCGTAAATAACTTACTTGCGGACTGTTTTTATCGCCGAAGTTTTCACCAGACAGCAGCATCGGGATTCCTGGCGGATACGGGATAACTGAGTTTGCCGCGATACGTCCTGGCAGATTTTCAATGGATACCAGTTCGACATTGTTGTCGACAATCGCGTTGTACGCTTCACGCGGGGTGATTTCCGCCACCGGTAGGCCAGAATAGGCTTCATTCAACCGTGCGCCAGGGTTGTTTTCTTTCAGCCAGGCAAACATGGTGTCACCCAGATCGTGAATCCCCATGTTCGCGTAAGTGTCAGGATATTGTTCAACAAGTTCCGGCATCACCTGCGCCAGCGGTGTGTTGGCATCATAGTGGCGTTTGAAGGAGCAAAGGGTGTTAACCAGAGTCCCCCATTTCCCACGGGTCACGCCCATAGAGAACAGGAACATAATCTGGAAGTCAGTGGTACGGGTAGGCACAATGCCGTGGCGACCAAGCCAGGCTGTGACCAGCGCCGCCGGAACACCGATTTCTTCCAGTTCACCATCTTCACCCATTCCCGGAGCAAGGATGCTGACTTTAATCGGGTCGAGCATACTCCAGTTATCCGGAATATCTTTGAAGCCGTGCCAGCTTTCGCCCGGATGCATGACCCAGCAGTCCTGAACGGTGGTCAGCAGTTTGGTTGGTGCGTCAGCAAAGTCATAGGTTTTGCCGGTTTGTGGGTCGGTGACGACTTCTTTGTTCCACGGTTTGAAGAACCAGCTACCGTCAGCGGTGAACTCTTTATACAGCCGCGCCATCGCCTGACGGAAATCAACCGCTTCGTCGATCACTTCCTGGGTCAGTGACAGGCCGCTGTTGCCGTCCATCATCGACACTGCCACGTCGTTGGATGCGCAGATGGCATACAGCGGGGAGGTGGTGGCATGCATCATGTAGGCCTGATTGAAGCGGGAGAAGTTAATCGCCCCACGACCTTCACGTACATGAATATAAGAGGCCTGGGACAGCGCATTCAGCAGTTTGTGGGTGGAGTGGGTGGCGAAAACGGTAGGACCGTTGTGATCGCCAGGTTCGCCGCGCATGGCATAGTGATCGGCATAGATCGGGTTGAAACGTGCATAGCCGTACCAGGCTTCGTCAAAGTGCAGACGATCGGAGGTTTTTTCCAGCAGATCCTGCGCTTCTTTAGCGTTATAACACACGCCGTCATAGGTACAGTTGGTCACCACGCAGTAAGACGGTTTTTGCCCGACTTTGTCTTTGGTCAGCGGGCTTTCACTGATTTTCTTCTGCAAGGTTTCAGGTTGCATTTCCTGCGGATAGATTGGCCCGATAATGCCGTAGCGGTTGCGGCTTGGCACCATGTAGACCGGTTTCGCGCCTGTCAGCATCAAGCCTTGTTCGATGGATTTATGGCAGTTACGGTCAACGACCACGACATCGTTATCGGTCATGCAAGCCTGCATGATGGTGCGGTTAGAGCCGGAAGTACCGACGACTACCGACCAGGAGCGATCGGCACCAAATACGCGTGCGGCATATTTTTCGCTTTCGCCAAATGCGCCAGTATGGTCAAGCAAAGAACCGAGGGAAGTGCGTTCGATGCCCATGTCGGTGCGGAACAGATTTTCACCATAGTAGTCATGGTAGAAACGTCCGGCGGGTGTTTTAGTAAAACCAACGCCGCCCTGGTGGCCTGGCGCTGCCCAGGAATATTCATGGATGTCGCTATATTTCATCAGCGCGCTGAACAGTGGCGGCAACAGCTGCTGGCGGTAGCGGGTCATCGCGGCAACGGCGCGTCCGGCGATAAAGTCGGCAGTATCTTCCAGAATCCAGGCGAATTCATCGACAAGCTCCAGCAGATCCCGGTCCATTGCGGCGAGGGCTTTTTCCCGATCGCCCAACAGGAAGACCGGCACGTTTTGTTGGCGCTCATGAAGCTTACCGATCAATTGTCTGACGTTTTGATGTTCGTCCGGATGTTCCATTTGATAGCTGAACATCAGGCAGTCAATGGCTTCGTTTGAAGAGAGAATGGCAAAACCATCATCAAAGGAGGTGGATTTAATCACGGTAACATTTTGCTGGCTTAAAGCATCTGCCAGACGCTCAACGGCGTTACCGACCCAGGTGTCTTGATGGAGAAACTCGCTTTCAACAATTAATACTTTCATCATTGCTTACCCGGTTATGAAGGAATCTTCGTTGCGGGCAAGTATCTTCCGGCCTTTTCGGGCTGTAAAGCGCGTGAAAAACAAACATTTTTGAAATATTTATTTTTATAAACAATACGTTATGTGATTATTTTAAATTATTCTCACTGCTTATTATCGACGGCTAAACTATTTTTTTGGCTGATACTGATATCGTCTTTAGCCGGGAAACGTCTGGCGGCGCTGTTGGCTAAGTTTGCGGTATTGTTGCGGCGACATGCCGACATATTTGCCGAACGTGCTGTAAAAACGGCTACTCGAACGAAAGCCTGCCGTCAGGGCAATATCGAGAATACTTTTATCGGTATCGCTCAGTAACGCGCGAACGTGGTTGATGCGCATCGCGGTTATGTACTGTTTCATCGTCAATTGCATGACCCGCTGGAATATCCCCATTGCATAGTTGGCGTTAAGTTTGACGTGCTCAGCCACATCGTTGATGGTCAGCGCCTGATCATAGTTTTCGGCAATAAAGCCCAGCATCTGGCTGACATAAAATTGCGCATGGCGCGAGACGCTGTTTTTGTGTGTGCGCGAGGTTTTATTGACCAGAATCGGTTCCCAGCCAGAGAGGCTAAATCGCTTGAGCATCAGGCCAATTTCATCAATGGCGAGCTGGCGAATTTGCTCGTTCGGACTGTTTAATTCCTGCTGCCAGCGGCGCACTTCAAACGGGCTAAGTTGCTGTGTCGCCAGTGATTTGATCACCATGCCGTGAGTGACGTGGTTAATCAGGTCTTTATCCAGCGGCCAGGAGAGAAACAGATGCATCGGCAGATTAAAAATCGCCATGCTCTGACAGGTTCCGGTATCTGTTAGTTGGTGCGGTGTACAGGCCCAGAACAGCGTGATATGACCCTGATTGATATTCACTTTTTCATTGTTGATCAGGTATTCCACATCGCCATCGAAAGGCACATTCACTTCGACCTGACCATGCCAGTGGCTGGTGGGCATGATATGCGGTGCGCGAAACTCAATTTCCATCCGCTGGTATTCTGAATACAGCGACAGTGGGCTACGGGTCTGCTTTTCGTCGCTGCTGCACATAAACGTATCTGTATTCATGGATGACTCTCTTTCCTGGAATATCAGAATTATGGCAGGAGTGAGGGAGGATGACTGCGAACAGGCGCACGGTTTTATTTCTCTCCCTGGAGGTGCGAGGAGAGCGGATGAGAAGACTGGGGTCGATTATTCAGCTTTTCAGGTAATTTATTCCCATAAACTCAGATCTATTGATGTGCCACTTAGGATCTGAGTTTTTGGGAATGCTCAACCGGGAAACCGGAGGTTTTCTGCGATATCGCCTGCCATGATGAAGTCATTCAAGCAAGCCAGGAGATCTGCATGATGTCTGCACCTAAAATTACATTTATCGGCGCTGGTTCGACGATTTTCGTTAAAAATATTCTTGGTGATGTGTTCCATCGTGAGGCGCTGAAAACGGCGCATATTGCCCTGATGGATATCGATCCCACCCGCCTGGAAGAGTCGCACATTGTGGTGCGTAAGCTGATGGATTCAGCAGGGGCCAGCGGCAAAATCACCTGCCACACCCAACAGAAAGAAGCCTTACAGGATGCTGATTTTGTGGTGGTGGCATTTCAGATTGGCGGTTATGAACCTTGCACGGTGACTGATTTCGAGGTCTGTAAGCGGCATGGTCTGGAACAAACCATTGCCGATACGCTGGGGCCGGGCGGTATTATGCGCGCGCTACGTACCATTCCGCACCTGTGGCAAATTTGCGAGGACATGACGGAAGTCTGCCCCGATGCCACCATGCTCAACTACGTTAATCCAATGGCGATGAATACCTGGGCGATGTATGCCCGCTATCCGCATATCAAGCAGGTAGGGCTGTGCCATTCGGTGCAGGGAACGGCGGAAGAGCTGGCGCGTGACCTCAATATCGACCCGGCTACGCTGCGTTACCGTTGCGCAGGTATCAACCATATGGCGTTTTACCTGGAACTGGAGCGCAAAACCGCCGACGGCAGTTACGTGAATCTCTACCCGGAACTGCTGGCGGCTTATGAAGCAGGGCAGGCACCGAAGCCGAATATTCATGGCAATACTCGCTGCCAGAATATTGTGCGCTACGAAATGTTCAAAAAGCTGGGCTACTTCGTCACGGAATCGTCAGAACATTTTGCTGAGTACACACCGTGGTTTATTAAGCCAGGTCGTGAGGATTTGATTGAGCGTTATAAAGTACCGCTGGATGAGTACCCGAAACGCTGCGTCGAGCAGCTGGCGAACTGGCATAAAGAGCTGGAGGAGTATAAAAACGCCTCCCGGATTGATATTAAACCGTCACGGGAATATGCCAGCACAATCATGAACGCTATCTGGACTGGCGAGCCGAGTGTGATTTACGGCAACGTCCGTAACGATGGATTGATTGATAACCTGCCACAAGGATGTTGCGTGGAAGTAGCCTGTCTGGTTGATGCTAATGGCATTCAGCCGACCAAAGTCGGTACGTTACCTTCGCATCTGGCCGCCCTGATGCAAACCAACATCAACGTACAGACGCTGCTGACCGAAGCTATTCTTACGGAAAATCGCGACCGTGTTTACCACGCCGCGATGATGGACCCGCATACTGCCGCCGTGCTGGGCATTGACGAAATATATGCTCTTGTTGACGACTTGATTGCTGCCCACGGCGACTGGCTGCCTGGCTGGTTGCACCGTTAAGGGGTAATCGCTTCCGGCGCTCTGGTGATTAAGCCAAAGCGCCGTAGCTGGCGGCAATGAAAGCGAGCGAGGAATATCACCGTCGTTAATGCGCCCAGTAGTGCGCAGAACATATCGGATTGCGTATCCCACGGGTCGCCTTGAGTACCGAGAAAATCATCTGCGCCCTGGCCCATTGCCAGCGCTGCCCACCACTCGATTAACTCATACATCGCGCTTATCGCCAGCGCGACACAACAGACCAGAAACGCCACCATTTTACGCCCGCGAACGTACATCCCGCGCACGAGGTGCCACCAGTGCAGGCACCAGCCCCTGGAAAAAATGCCCCAGTTTGTCATACGGATTACGGCTCAACCCCAGCCATTCCTGCACCTCAAAACCAACGGGGACTTTCGCGTAGGTGTATTGCCCGCCGACCATCAGGATGATGGCGTGAAAGAAAATGAGCGTATAGAGCAGCGGCGTTAACGGATAACGTTTAGCGGTGGCAAGCAGTAGCGGCACGACAATAATCACCGGTGTCACTTCCATCAGCCAGGTGAGTTTGTCATGGGCCGAAATGCCGGTATAAATCAGGATTAACGTTAGCGCCAGTGCGCCGGTGTTAAGAATTAACGGCTTGAGTGTGCGGGTCATGGTGAGTTCGCAAGTCAGGGAAAATACTGACTATTGACCAGTAAGCGTGAAATTACAATCGCAAAAGAGGTGGCCCAGGGGGATCACCTGGCAGCATGCTGCCAGGCGCTGGGCCGAAGAGGTTACTTAGTGCAGTTCGCGCACTGTTTGTTGACGATCTGCTGGAAGAAGTCGTTACCTTTGTCATCGACCAGGATAAACGCCGGGAAATCTTCTACTTCGATTTTCCAGATAGCTTCCATACCCAGCTCCGGATAAGCGACGCATTCCAGATGCTTGATGCTCTGCTGCGCCAGTACCGCCGCCGGACCGCCGATGCTACCGAGGTAGAAGCCGCCGTGTTTATGGCACGCGTCGGTAACCTGCTGACTGCGATTACCTTTCGCCAGCATGATCATGCTGCCGCCGTGGGATTGCAGCAGATCCACGTAGGAGTCCATACGACCTGCGGTGGTTGGGCCAAGTGAACCTGATGGATAACCGGCAGGCGTTTTCGCCGGACCCGCGTAGTAGATCGGGTGATCTTTGATGTACTGCGGCAGTTCTTTACCGGCGTCAATCAGCTCTTTCAGCTTGGCGTGTGCAATATCGCGACCCACGATAATGGTGCCGGTGAGCGACAAGCGGGTGGATACCGGGTATTGCGAAAGCTGGGCAAGGATCTCTTTCATCGGGCGGTTAAGGTCGACTTTCACTGCTTCGCCTTCACCTGCCTGACGCAGTTCTTCTGGAATGTACTGGCCTGGATTGTGTTCCAGTTTTTCGATCCAGATACCTTCGCGGTTAATTTTCGCTTTGATATTACGGTCTGCGGAGCAGGAGACTCCCATGCCTACCGGGCAGGATGCGCCGTGACGTGGCAGACGGATAACGCGGATGTCGTGCGCGAAGTATTTACCGCCAAACTGCGCGCCAAGACCGAGTTTCTGGGCCTCTTCCAGCAGTTCCTGTTCCAGCTGGATATCGCGGAACGCCTGACCATGTTCGTTCCCTTCCGTCGGCAGTTCATCGTAATAGTGAGCGCTTGCTAACTTGACGGTTTTCAGGTTGGTTTCCGCAGACGTACCGCCAATCACAAACGCGATATGGTACGGCGGGCAGGCTGCAGTACCGAGGGTACGCATTTTCTCGACGAGGAAGTTTTTCAGTTTGCCGGGCGTCAGCAGGGCTTTGGTTTCCTGGTAGAGATACGTTTTGTTGGCAGAGCCGCCGCCTTTAGCGACACAGAGGAATTTGTACTCATCGCCATCTACCGCGTACAGGTCGATTTGCGCAGGCAGGTTCGTGCCGGTGTTGACCTCTTTATACATGTCCAGCGGCGCGTTCTGTGAATAGCGCAGGTTATCTTCGATATAGGTGTTATAGACACCTTTCGATAGCGCTTCTTCATCACCGCCACCGGTCCACACGCGCTGACCTTTTTTACCGACGATGATCGCGGTGCCGGTATCCTGGCAGGTCGGCAGCACGCCTTTGGCGGCGATTTCGGAGTTTCTTAAGAATTGCAGCGCCACGTACTTGTCGTTTTCGCTGGCTTCTGGATCGTGAAGAATAGCCGCAACCTGTTTCTGGTGTGCCGGGCGGAGCATGAAAGAAGCATCGTGAAAGGCTTGCTGCGCCAGCAGGGTCAGGGCTTCTGGTTCCACTTTCAGGATGGTTTCGCCGTCGAAGTCGGCAACGCTAACGTAATCGGAAGTGAGTAGATAGTATTCGGTATTGTCTTTCCCCATCGGGAAAGGTGCCTGGTAGATAAAGGGTTTGTTTGACATAGCTTCCAGCCTGTAACTCTGTATTTGTTATTCGAAAATGGCGTGCCGTGTAGTCACGGGCGGCACGCAAAGTGCATTTATAAGAACCCGTACATCGCGGCGAAGATCCAGCCGAAGACGCACGATACGCTCACACCAATCAACCCCGGCAGAATAAAGCTGTGGTTGATGACGAAGCGACCGATGTGGGTGGTGCCGGAACGGTCAAACTGAATCGCTGCCAGATCGCTCGGATAAGTCGGCAGGATGTAATAACCGTAGCAAGCCGGTGCTGAAGCCACGATGTATGCCGGATCAACGCCGATCGCCAGCGCGACCGGAACAATCGCCGCCAGCGCCGCAGCCTGAGAGTTTACAAACTTGGAAACCAGCAGCAGAACAATGGCATAGGCCCACGGATACTCTTTCACCATTTCACCCAGTACGCCCTGAATTTCAGACATATGCGCACCGAACATGGTTTCAGCCATCCATGCGATACCGTACACCGCCACGATGGCGATCATACCGGAACGGAAGACTTCGTTTTTTGAGATAGACGCGGGATTGGTTTTGGTCAGGATAATAATCAGCGCCCCGGTCAGCAGCATAAACATCTGAATAACCAGTACCATCGACAGCGGTTTGCCGCCGAAGGATGGACGCAGGTCCGAATCAGCACCAAGAAGGGCGACTACAGCGATTGCCCCGAGGAAGATCCACATTGCCAGCCAGTTGCTTTTCGGCAGTTTTTTATCCAGCAGCGTCGCGGTATCACCGTAAACATACTCACGGTTTTCCGGTACGGAGATGAATTTTTGGAACTCTTCGTCTTTATCCAGATCTTTACCGCGGAACCAGCTGAAGATACCGATCGCCAGGATACCGATTAACGTCGATGGAATGGTGATTGCCAGCAGGTCGAGGAACTCAAGATGGCGACCATCAAAGGTGACATTACCCAGCATCGCAACCAGAGATACGACCGCAACCGACACCGGACTGGCGATAATCCCCATCTGTGCACCGATAGAACTTGCCGCCATCGGACGTTCCGGACGGATGTTGTTCTTAATAGCAACGTCGTAGATGATCGGCAGAATGGTGTAAACCACATGACCCGTACCGCAAAGAATGGTCAGCGTACAGGTCACAAACGGCGCGACAATTGAGACATATTTCGGGTTGCGACGCAGCAGCTTCTCGGCAATTTGCAGCATGACATCAAGACCGCCCGAAGCTTGCAAGGTCGCCGATGCCGCCACCACCGCAATGATAACCAGCATGACATCAACCGGTGGTTTACCTGGCTGAAGGTGGAAGACGAAGACCAGAATGACCAGACCGATACCGCCTAATAAACCCAGCGCGATACCCCCCTTTCTGGCACCATAAAACAGACATATCAGTATTATGATAAGTTGGATAGTAAATAACATGTGTGAACCCTCGCGATAATCCTATTTAAATTTTTGCTGAATAGATCACAGTCACGTTCTGTTTTGTATGAACTGTTTTCAGAGCCTGACTAAATATCCGTTTGGTCGTTACCGGCTTGAGCAAATACCTCACAGTGAATATTGGCTGATTAAAGCAGCGGCAAATTTATGCACTGTGATAAGCGGCTTTTTCAGAGAGAAAGACTCTCTGGCGATGGGTTTATAGTTTGTACAGCGCAGATGTTAATGTTTTGTTTGCTGTTATCTTATTGATATTTATCGGTCTGTTTTTTGTTCTCAGGGCAGGTATCATTAGGTTTATAGATTAATCTGATCTACCCATTTGTGGGTAAAAATACACATAATGTGGGTGACATAATAGTTAATTAACTTTTGTTAGCGTTTTGAAATTAAAAACACCGTTCATCTGAAGAGATATTAATTTTTAGCGATGATGGAGGGATAATTATATTTGATCTGGCACAAGTTTTACTGATGAACAATGTAACTTGTGCCAGGGGTATTTTGCATTACGGTAATAATTATTACTTACAGATAACCAGCGATCCGTTATTGGCAATATTGTTTCAGTAGTGAGTAGTGTTCTGCCTGAATACGGTAACGGTAAACCGGACGCCCCGTGACGCCATAATGGATACTGGTGAACAATATGTGGCAGTTGACCAGCCAGATAAGGTATTTACGGCAGGAAACACGCGAGATGTTAACCTCGTTAGCCAGCTCGTCGGTTGAAAACTCATAGTCCTGATGCGCGTCAATCCACTGGCACAGCGTGCGTAACGTCTGCGGCGTTAAGCCTTTTGGCAAGCGACGAGGATCCTGCTCGTTGGAGCTGCTGCCGTGGATTAGCTGATCAAGCTCGGCCTGGTCATAATACTGATGTTTTTCCAGCGCCATTTTCTTTTGCCGCCAGCCGGTGAGCGCCTCTTCAAAGCGGGAAGCCTGGAAGGGTTTGATCAGGTAATCCACAACACCGTAATGCAGCGAATCTTTAATGGTTACTGCATCGGCAGCGGAGGAGATGACAATCACATCACTTTTGCAACGCGCGTTATGCAGGACAGGCAGTAAATCGAGCCCGTTCTCTTTTTGCATATAGATATCTAGCAATATCAGGTCGATAGGCGTATCGCTATTGAAGATAATCTCTTTGGCTTTCTCCAGCGTCGAAGCCGTTCCACAGCATTGAAAGCCCGGGATTTGTGCCACGTATCGGCGATTCAGCTCCGCGACCATTGCGTCATCATCGATAATTAATACATTGATCATCTGTTCGACCTCTCCCCGTCCCAGGGTATCTGGACAAAAAATTGTGTGAAAATCCCGGGTTCCGATTCCACGGCGATGCTGCCGCCGAGATTTTCTACCTGTTGTTTGACAAGTGCTAAACCGACGCCTCGCTCGCTTCCTTTTGTCGAGACACCTTTGTCAAAAATGTGATCGATTTTGTCGGGTGCGATCCCCGGTCCATCATCGTTAACTTCGCAGTGCAGCCAGCCGTGACGGTAGTGCAATGTTACGCTAATTTCGCCACCGGGTTCCGGCCCTAATGCCTCCAGCGCGTTTTCTATCAGATTTCCCAACGTGGTAATCAGCGTCGCGACCTGATCCTCACTACCGCTGTCTGGCAGCTGGCTTTCACTGTTTAAAATCAGCGTATGGCCTAAATCGGTCGCGCGGTTAATCTTGCTGATTAAAAAACCAGCGATAACCGGAGATTTGATCTTACCCAGCAGAGAGCCAATCTCTTCCTGATAGTTATTGGCTGTTTTGAGAATGTAATCTTCCAACTGCTTATAACTCTTCAGATGCAATAATCCGAGAATCACATGCAATTTATTCATAAATTCGTGGGATCGTTCACGAAGTGCGTCAGCATAGTTGACCAGACCGTCGAGTCGCTGCATCAGTTTACGTACTTCAGTTTTGTCCCTGAAGGTTGAAATGGCACCGATGATAACGCCATTACTGCGCACCGGAACGGTGTTGATCAGTAATAGTCGGTCCTTAATCGTAATCTCTTCGTCGCGGCGTGGGGTTCCGTCGCGTAACACTTCCGAGACATCTACCACCTGTGACCACGAGTGGCTTAGCGTCGACAGTTTCTCATCGTCCTGCGACTTACGGTAATTCAGCAATTCTTGTGCGGCATCGTTGATCAGCGTGACCTCGCCGCGATCGTCCACGGCAACGACGCCTTCTTTGATGGACTGCAACATGGCCTGGCGTTGCTCAAACAGTGTGGAGATTTCGTAGGGTTCCAGGCCGAAAAGGATTTTTTTCAGTACGTTAACCAGAATGCATGTGCCGATCAGTCCGACCAGCATGCCAAATAGTACCGACCAGATAATGCTCCAGCGACTGTCATTGATCTGTTGGGTCACGCGGCTTAACTCAAGGCCGATCGCCACCACGCCAATTTGTTTATGATTTTCATCGTAGATGGGGGTAAATACGCGTAAAGCCTGCGCCAGAAAACCGCGATTGATAGCGACATTTTCTTCGCCATTCAGCGCTTTAAGGATGTCATCACCTTTAAATGGCTGACCAATACGCTGGGCTTCAGGATGCGAGTAGCGAAGACTGTGCATATCGGTAACGACAATAAACAGCAGATCGTTGCGTTTGCGCACGGCTTCCGCGATGGCCTGGATTCCACTCTCCTGCGGTTTTTTCTGCAAGCCCTGACGGATTTCCGGCGAGTCGGCGAGGGTACGCGCTACTGCCAGAGCCTTGTTAGCTAGCCCGTCTCGCGTCATATCACTGATTTGCGAGAAGTAAATCAGATGCACCACCAATAGCACCGAGAACAGTACCGCGCTGACCATTAAGATCACAGTGGTACTCAATTTCATCGGACGTTTGCGTAACATACGGTAGGGCAATGAATGTCTCATCAGCTTCCTTGTGTGACAAATTTCTTAAGCATTATCTCTGATGAGGCGGGTAATTCAAAGGGAGTAAGAATGATTGGCTATATTGGGGAAGAGACTCTGGCAACGGAAACTGCCAGTGCTGTATGAAGATTCCGGGGCTATGCTTATAGTGAAAACCATACTGATGAGAGAGGGAAGGTCATGGATCAGGCGCTACTGGACGGGGGTTATCGCTGTTATACCGGCGAAAATATCGATGTCTATTTTAACACTGCGATATGTCAGCATTCTGGCAATTGCGTACGTGGCAACGGCAAGTTATTTAATCTCAAACGTAAGCCGTGGATCATGCCGGATGAAGTTGACGTCACCACTGTGGTTAAAGTGATTGATACGTGCCCGAGCGGTGCGCTGAAATACCGTCATAAATAAGCGAGGGTAAAATGGAAATACGCGAAGGCCACAATAAATTTTACATTAATGACGAACAGGGCAAGCAAATCGCTGAAATTGTCTTTGTGCCGACCGGAGAGAATTTAGCGATTATCGAACATACCGATGTCGATGAAAGCCTGAAAGGACAAGGGATTGGTAAACAGCTGGTTGCGAAAGTCGTGGAAAAAATGCGTCGGGAAAAACGAAAAATTATCCCACTATGCCCATTTGCGAAACACGAATTTGATAAAACACGGGAGTATGATGATATTCGCAGTTGATGGGAGAGTACAGAGTCACGATATTTTTCATGCTCTCCGCGGTGTGATGCAGGAGAGCATCTGAAGGGTAGGGGGATGCACAAAGAATGGTCAGAGAGAGCGTTTTTTTGTCCCAAGTCATCCCCTTTACTGAGCAAAAAAAAAAGAATATCTCCTATATGAGAATCATCATTCGGGGTTAATAAGTTTTGCGTCCCCAGAGCGTTCAATATTGATAGGAGTCATATTATGGAAGGTAAAAACAAGTTCAATACTTATGTTGTTTCTTTTGATTATCCATCATCTTATTCCTCAGTGTTCTTAAGGTTAAGATCATTGATGTATGATATGAATTTCTCCTCTATCGTGGCTGATGAATATGGGATACCACGACAACTGAATGAAAACTCCTTCGCAATAACGACATCGTTAGCCGCAAGTGAAATCGAAGATTTAATCAGGCTCAAATGCTTAGACTTACCGGATATTGATTTTGACCTCAGCATTATGACAGTTGATGACTATTTCCGTCAGTTTTACAAGTAGCCAGGAAGGATAAGAAGAACATAAAAAATGGCACTATTCTCTAAAATATTAATTTTTTATGTGATTGGTGTGAACATATCCTTTGTCATTATCTGGTTTATCTCACATGAGAAAACACATATTCGTTTACTTAGTGCATTTCTGGTCGGAATAACCTGGCCAATGAGTCTTCCTGTGGCATTACTTTTTTCTCTCTTTTAGGAGCTGTAGTTGAGTGGACCCGCTGGTTATCTTGAAACGAAGCGTCTCTCCTCAAAACTGGATTTGCGGAATGACGAACGAAGCAGTCGCCTGACTGCTTCGTTCATTAAAGTGAAATTTATTTCTGTGGGCGCATCGCCGGGAAGAGAATAACGTCGCGAATAGTATGACTGTTTGTAAACAGCATAATCATTCGGTCGATACCAATACCCAGACCAGCGGTTGGCGGCAGACCATATTCCAGCGCAGTCACGTAATCTTCGTCATAGAACATGGCTTCGTCGTCACCTGCAGCTTTAGCGTTAACCTGTTCCTGGAAACGTTCAGCCTGATCTTCTGCGTCGTTTAATTCGCTAAAACCATTACCAATTTCACGACCACCGATGAAGAATTCAAAACGGTCGGTGATTTCCGGGTTAACATCATTACGGCGCGCCAGCGGGGACACTTCTGCCGGATATTCCGTAATAAAGGTTGGCTGAATCAGATGTGCTTCTGCCACTTCATCAAAGATCTCCGTAACAATACGTCCCAGCCCCCAGCTTTTCTCTACCGTAATACCGATAGATTCAGCTAATGCTTTAGCAGCATCAAAATTATCCAGATCCGCCATATCGGTTTCTGGACGATATTTTTTGATTGCTTCGCGCATGGTGAGTTTTTCAAACGGTTTGCCGAAATCAAACACATGCTCGCCATAAGTGACTTTAGTGGTACCCAGTACCTCTTGTGCCAGGGTGCGGAACAGTGACTCCGTCAGTTCAATCAAATCGTGGTAATCCGCATATGCCATGTAGAGTTCCATCATTGTGAACTCAGGATTATGGCGAACAGAAATACCTTCATTACGGAAGTTACGGTTGATTTCGAATACCCGTTCAAAACCGCCTACAACCAGACGTTTCAGATACAGCTCCGGCGCGATACGCAGGTACATATCTAAATCCAGAGCGTTATGATGGGTAATAAACGGGCGAGCAGATGCCCCACCTGGAATTACCTGCATCATCGGGGTTTCTACTTCCATAAAGCCGCGCGCGACCATGAACTGACGGATAGCGGCCAGAATTTTTGAACGGACAACAAACGTTTGACGGGATTTATCGTTAGCGATGAGGTCCAGATAACGTTGACGATAACGGACTTCCTGATCCTGCAGACCATGGAATTTATCTGGTAAAGGACGTAGTGCTTTAGTCAGCAGGCGCAGCTCAGTACAGTGAATGGAAAGCTCACCCGTTTGCGTCTTAAACAGCGTACCGCGGGCACCGATAATGTCACCCAGATCCCATTTTTTAAACTGATCGTTATAAACACCTTCTGGCAGGCTATCTCTTGCAACGTACAGTTGAATACGGCCACCGACATCCTGCAACGTTACAAAGGAGGCTTTCCCCATAATACGACGGGTCATCATTCGGCCAGCAACCGAGACTTCAATGTTTAAGGATTCCAGTTCCTGGTTATCCTTCGCATCAAACTCTTCGTGCAACTGGTCAGAGGTATGGTCGCGGCGAAAATCATTGGGAAACGCCACACCTTGCTGACGTAGTGCCGCCAGTTTTTCGCGGCGATTTCTCAGTTCATCGTTAAAATCAATAGCCTCATTGGCTCCCCGTGTTTCTCGTTCAGACATTTTGGTTCCTCTAAATCCAGCTTTCAATTTAGCGTAGATAAAGAGACAGATCGGTACACTGTATTATCTGCCTCGACTATTAATAACTCAGTTTATCTTATCGAAACTAACGCTTACCTCAAGTTGATATCACTAATAAATAACCATCAAAATGGTTTAAATGACTTATTAATCTCGATTTACTAGTGTGATAAACTGAAAGTTAATTTATTCATAACCAATTGTTTTTACGACAGTTAATCGTTGCTCTCCTGTATCATATTCGTCGGCGTGCTAAACAGAAAACGGGTAGCAAAGGCCAATACCACGATGATCGCGACACAAGCCAACGTCCACTCTCCCATCTGAGAAAAGAATCGCTGGTAAGCGGCAATTGCCATACCGCTAATTTGCGACTCTGTCGTCTGCTGTGCCACGACGCCTGCCAGCCAGTTGGCGACCGCGCCTGTTGCCAGCATATAAATACCGGTTAATACGCCAGACATTTTCAGACGCGTGATTTGCGCAATCGCCACCGGGTCAATAAAGAGTTCAGCAAAGCCCATTAGCGCCAGCCCGGATATCATCACGCCCATTGACGCTTGACCGCCAGCCGCTGCATGTCGGGCATCAAATGCCAGCAACATAAAGCCACAAGCCATCAGCAGTAAGCCAAAGGCAAACTTCAGCCAGACGCGCAATGCTGAATTGCCGCGGCTTTCTGGCGACGCCAGCCAGGCCAGAACAACCCCAGCGAGCATCACCGCAATAGCATTCACCGACTGGAATAGTGCTGTAGGTACTTCAATATTGAATGCCTGACGATTCACAAAGCGATCGATAAACAAGCTGATGGTACTGCCGCCCTGTTGTGCCAGTACCCAGAACAACGTCCCGACAAACATCAACAATACAATTTGCCAAAGAGCACGGCGGTGTTCGGGGAATTTGATCATCATGCGGGCAATGATTTGTGCGGCAATGAGGCAAACGATCGCCAGCAAATATCCGGACCAGTCGTTCTCCAGCAGCAGGGTAAAAAATACTGGGGCTAAACAGAGCATCACCACTAACCAGCTCCATACTGGTAAGGCAAATTTCACGCTAGTGAGCGCTTTCTTATCCATACTACGCGTGGACTGGAAATGACGATGACCGCTTAAGAAAATCAACAAACCGATAAACATGCCGCCACCCGCAAGGGCAAAGCCAACATGCCATCCATACCACTGAGCAGCCAGGCCGCAGGCGATGGGGGCTGCGATAGAACCGATATTGCCCGCAGCATACAGCAGCGAAAAACCGCCATCACGTCGATGATCGTTCTCGTCGTAGAGCTCGCCAAGCAAACAGCTGATGTTTGATTTGAATAAACCGTAGCCACAAATAATGATTGCCAGCGCCAGATACAGGCTAAAGGTTGAATTTGTATCAATGCCCAGCACCACATGGCCAAGGGTCATTAACAGCGCGCCGGCAATCACTGCAGTGCGGTTGCCGAGCAGGCGGTCGGCAAGCCAGCCGCCGAGAATAGGGGTAACGTAAACCAGAGAAGCATATGCGCTGAACAGGCTGATGGCATGGTTATCATCAAAACCAAGCTGATGGGTGAGATAGAGAATGAGTAAGGCACGCATGCCGTAAAAACTGAAGTACTCCCAGATTTGGATCGCCACGATATAGTATATCGCGCGCGGCTGTGAGGGTGTTTTCATGTGTTCTCCTTATGAGCAAAAAAGGGAAGTGGCAAGCCACTTCCCTTGTACGAGCTAATTATTTTTTGCTTTCTTCTTTCAATACTTTAACGGTATAGCGGCCATCAGCCTGACGGTATGCACCGTGAATATCGGTTTCAAAGCCCGGATAGTGAGCGCCGATTTCACACAGCATCTGCAGGAACTCCAGAACCGGACGGCTTTCTTCGGTGATCATTTCACCCGGCATTACCAGAGGAACTCCCGGCGGATACGGAAGGATCATATTGGCGTTAATACGACCGACCATTTCGTCGAGGTAAACTTCTTCGGTCATACCGTGCAGCTCTTTCTGGAACGCAGCATACGGAGTCATTACCATAGTCGGCAGAACTTCAAATGCGCGATACATCAGATCCGGCAGATTGTGGTGAACAATCAGTTTGTGGATATTCTGAGCCAGTTCCTGAATACGCATGTTTTCATAGAATTCAGGATCTTCACGATACAGAGACGGCAGCATGTTTTTCACACGCAGGTTCAGGTCGAACGCACGTTTGAAGTCAGTCAGAGCACGCAGCAGGCTCAGTGCTTTGGTCTTATCGATACCGATGCTGAACAGGAACAGCAGGTTATACGGACCGGTTTTCTCAACAACGATGCCATGTTCGTCGAGGTATTTCGCCACGATGCTGGCCGGAATACCAAAGTCGCTCATGGTGCCGTCTTTTTCCATCCCCGGAGTCAGCAGGGTGACTTTGATCGGGTCAAGATACATGTGCTCGTTATCGATGTTTTTGAAGCCGTGCCATGTGCTGTCAGAACGCAGCGGCCAGCATTCAGTCGTATCGATATGATCCGGCTGCCATACATCAAAGAACCAGCCATCAGATTCCGTTCTCAGACGTTTGATCTCTTTACGGAATTTGATCGCACGTTCAATGGAACCATTGATCAGACGTTTACCTGCATTGCCTTTCATCATCGCCGCAGCGGTTTCAGTGGACGCCACGATACCGTAGTGCGGAGAGGTGGTGGTGTGCATCATGTAGGCTTCGTTAAAGGTTTCTTCGTTTACGTCACCTTTAACGTGGATCATGGAAGCCTGAGAGAACGCCGCCAGCAGTTTGTGAGTAGACTGGGTTTCGTAAATCACTTTCCCTTCTACACGGCCACCGCTCATACCGCATTTACCTTCGTAAATCGGTGAGAAGTTGGTGTAAGGCACCCACGCGGAGTCAAAGTGGATGGATTTCACATCCAGTGTTTTCTTGATGAAGTCGGTGTTGTACAGCAGACCATCATAGGTAGAGTTGGTAATTACAGCATGTACCGGCCAGGTTGCGTTTGGTGTTTCTTTCACGCGCTTAGCAATGGTAGCGTGCTGGAATTCACTCTGTGGGATACCACCAAGAATACCGTAAGCGTTACGGGTCGGGCGGAAATAGATTGGCGTAACATCGCTCATCATCATCAGGTGGGTCAGCGATTTGTGGCAGTTACGGTCAATCAGAATGGTGCTGCCTGCCGGAGCAGAGTACATACCAACAATTTTGTTCGCAGTGGAAGTACCGTTGGTCACCATGTAGCTGCGGTCTGCGTTAAAGACGCGAGCGATATACTGTTCTGCTTCTTTGTGTGGACCACTGTGATCCAGCAGAGAACCCAATTCAGATACTGAAATGGAAATATCAGATTTCATGGTGTTCGGACCAAAGAAATCATAGAACAGGCTACCTACCGGGCTTTTCTGGAATGCAGTACCACCCATGTGACCAGGAGTACAGAAAGTATATTTACCTTCACGAACATATTTAAACAGTGCTTTGGTCAGCGGAGGCAGAATAGTGTTGATATATTCGTCAGTGGTCTGCTTGATCTTGTTAGCAATATCATCAGCAGCACCCAGCGCATATTCAAAGAAGCTAATCTGTAAACGCAGGTCATTCAGGCTTACATCGAGAGTGGAATACGTATTAGCGAACGCGTACAACGGCAGGTTCTCGTTCATTTTGCTAATTTCTTCGCACAGCTCGAGATTATATTTATCCCAGTCAAAAATAACGCCGCACAGACGCGCATTGTTTTCGATCAGTTTTAATAAGTCGTCACGGTCGTTCGGGTAAACAATTTGGAAGTTCAGACGTTCAAGCGCGCGATGAAGTTCACGGATGGGTTCTTCTTTAAAATAAACCCCCATGTGATTCAATATTGCAATAACGTTCATAGTCATATCTCCAGGTAAAAAAGGCCCCTCCCAACACATGGGACAAAATGAAAGGAGGAGCCTCGGAAAATACTTTTAATTAATGTGCGTTAGACGCTGTGTGGTTATCCATTGAGTGGCTCTGGCGCTCGTGCATTTTGCGAGCGTAGAACATCAGGATAATCAGGCTGACGATGAAGGTACCTGCCAGCTCGAAGGAGCTTGCGCCCATCAGCGCGATGAAGCAGAACACGCAACCCAGTACAGAGCAGATCAGGCTGACAAAGTTGCGGATGTTAACGCCTTCAAAACGAATCAGGTCAACGCAAGAGTAGAAGTACGGCAGCATAGTCAGCAGTACTGCGATACCGGTCAGTTCACCGAACAGGTCAGATGCTTTACCACCGGCAGAGTTCATCAGAGTGATGAGGATCATCAGGGCAGTCATTTTCACTGCAGCCAGCAGCAGACCTTTTTTCGGAATACCGTTGCTGTCGACTTCACCATAAACTTTCGGGAAGTTACCGTCGTTAGCGGCACGTACACCTGCCTGGCCTACCAACATCATCCAGGAGCCCAGAGAAGTCAGACACGCAAAGGCGGTGAATGCAGAAACCAGTGGCGCAGCCCAGTTACCGAGGATAGTTGAAGCACTGATTGCAAACGGAGCACCGGAAGCCGCCATTACAGAAGACGGATACATACCGGAAAGCACCTGAGTCGCAGCGATATAAACAATACCTGCTAAACCAGTACCCAGCATGGTTGCCAGCGGAACGGTACGTTTCGGGTTTTTAACCATACCAGTACTTACTGCTGCGGATTCAACACCCACGAAGGCCCACAGGCAGAGCAGAATACTTTTAATGATCGCATGACCATCAGTGGTATCCGCAGTATTCCAGTTAGCTGCATAAGTTGCTGCATCAAACCAATGCCAGCCAACAATAGCAGTCATCACCACAGGAATAAGAACCAGCACCAGACCAATAGTGGTTAAACGGCTTACCCAGGTACCGCCGAGCATATTTACAAAGGTAAATACCCAGACGATAGCAATACAGGCGATACCCGCCGGAACAGGATCATTTAATACTGGGAAGAAGGTGGAAAGATAAGATACAGCGGTAATACCAATTGCCAGGTTACCAATCCAGTTAGCATGGTAATAAAGAACACCTGTCTGAAAACCAAATGCAGGGGAAATTTCTCCGGCATACGCAATTGGGCCACCTTGTTGCGGGTTTTTTGTTGCCAGTCGGGCATATACATATGCCAGCGACATTGCACCAATAATAGAGATAATCCAACCCCAGATAGCAATACCACCGATACTTGCTAGGTTCGCAGGTAATAATGCAATACCGCTCCCCATCATATTACCGGCAACAACACCGGTACAGGCAAATAGCCCGATCTTCTTGGCAGAACTCATGCTCTTCTCCTAATTTCATTTTTGAATTTGGAGTCCGGGTCATGATGTATAACTATTTCCTGACCAGACCAAACTGGCGCTAAGATTACTCACGAAAAAAGGATTAATCCTAAAGATTAGGTGAAATAACACAAAAGTTTCTGTAAGTGAGAACTTGAGGTTTTTTATTAACACATCAGGATCGCAAGTTGATATCATGAAAAGATAAACATTCAATATTTACAATGTGTTATGTGACATCTTCTGGTTAAATTTATGTAATAAAAATTATGCGGCAAATAAATTGCCGCAACATATTATACCAACGGGAACATACAAAAACTCACCAACAAATATTCCCGAGCATGAATCAACCCGGGAGTTACTTATTCTGAAGCGAGAAATTTGTCGAGATAAGGTACAACATAAGGAACAGAAGTCTGGAATATACCATTTTCAATCCAGTAAAGGGTGTTTGCCCCTGGGCGTAAATTAAAGGCGGTGAGATATGCATCAGCTGCTTCCCGGTTCATCCCCTTCATTTCATAAACCTTGCCAAGCAACACATAATTTAGCCAGGACATTTCAAGATCAATGCCGGTATTTATCGCCTGATAAGACTCATCTGTTTTACCTTTTACCAGGGCACTGACCGCTTTTATTTGATATATAATGGACAGGTTGTTCAATTCCGGCAGTGTAACAATGTTATCTATTTCTGTGTTCAGTGCTGCTAATTGTTTTTCGTCTAAAGGATGTTGAGAATGGCGCACGATATCAACTAATGCTTTTTCTGCTCTCGCGTAGGTAAATTCTGGGGATGATTGAACAATCTCACCTAATAATTCACTGGCACGATCCAATGATTTATCATCACCATGCAGTAAATAATCATGTGCCTGATAAAAATTAGTTAATAACGCACCACGATGCGGCAAAATTTGCTGGAGCATCTCCTGCATTCGTTGTGGCCACGGTTGGTTTAACGCTTTTGATAAACTCTGGAGCAAATCATTTTGAATCGCCAGCTGATTACCGTTAGTGATGACATAACGTTTATCCAGCATGGTTGAACCATCTGCATTGTCTACCAATTTTACCGACATAAAGCATTGTTGAGCACGGTATTGGCGCTGATTAACAAACGCAATAGATAATGTTTTACCGGAACTGCTCGGTTCATCAATGTTGTAGTTGATTTTGTCATGCACCATAAAGGTGGAGAAGGTGTTAAGTGATGTCGCCACCAAATCACCCACGCCTATCGCGTAAGAGAGCTGATACGGAGAACTCCAGCTGTTACAACTCTTATTAACCATATTAATGTCAATATCGCGTGGATTGAGCAAAATGCGCGATTTACTCATAGGAAGACGTGTTTCAAGACTTGAAAACGCTACCAGTGCGACACAGATACCTAACGACAACAGGAAAAAAAACCATACCCAAAAGGTAGTGAATCGTTTGCTTTTAACTGGGGATTGTTCAGGTGGCGTTGTGGTGTTTTGAATGTTAAGACTGTGGGAGGGAGAATCTGTGGCAGGAACCGCCTCTGGTATAGGGGGAGGCGAAGATAGCATTATTTCCTCTCCCTCTTCTTCGCTGTACCAGATAACCGGCACCATTAATTTATAGCCGCGCTTTGGTACAGTAGCGATATAGACAGGACTATCTTCATCATTATCTTTTAATGACTTACGTAGTTCTGAGATACTCTGCGTCACAACGTGATTGGTGACAATACTTCTCTTCCAGACATTATCGATAAGTTCATCCCTGCTAAGTACTTCGCCACTGTGTTGAGCAAAGAAAACCAGAAGATCGATTAATCTCGGCTCAAGGGTAAGTTGACGCCCATTGCGGCTAATTTGGTTTATGGACGGAGTAACAAGCCATTCGCCAACGCGAACTACAGGTTGTTGCATAATAGAAACTCATTCGAAAAGGGAATGATGCAATGATAATTGCCATAACCTATTTTTTCCATCTATAGATGGGTTTATTTACATATTATTGGTGAATGCAAGACGTTATTTTTACCCGCCATAAACTTCTTGATTACATAGTATTACGAAAGGATTTTACTGAGAACCAGAAGTAATATTCCTTATCATCAAAATTCATCATCTTTGCCAAAGAAAAATGTTCAGAAAATAATCCATGAAAAATTGTCCGGAGCGCTTACTATTTTAATGGATTGTTAGTCTTTGCATGAGCAAGTGGACCGATACATTTCTCTTTGTTCTCATTCAGAAAATCTCATCAGTTGGCGTTCAGACCGATGTTGTGCTTTATGGATGCGTTACGCTCCTGATGACGTCATTTGACGTTCAACAGCATCACGGGGCCGCACGACATTTCACGTCAGTCAGCGCTATAGCTCAGAAACAAATTTTCCCGAATTGGGATATGCCCGCAAATTGCTGGTGATGTGGGGAGAATCTGGTTGAGTTCGGTAGAATTGATTTGGCGGCAGGACGCTTAAATCGTGGCGTCCTGAAACGAAAAACGGACCTCCGTGGAGGTCCGTTTATATGAATTTGGTGCCGGACTCGGAATCGAAAATTTCTTTTATCATATTGATATTAATATAATTTATTTGGTTTTATTAAAAATATACCCTCAATTATACCCGCAGTCCCTTTTGATATCGAAAGGGAATCACACTCGGGAGCAGGCTGAGAGCACAGAAGGAAAGTACCTGGCTATTATATCGTTAATTCTGTCAATCAGTTCCAGCCTTTTGAAAGTGATGTGTGCAGATCCCTTCTTAAAGTATTTAATGATGAACATCTCGTCTTCATTGCGCTCTTTACCCTGAACGGACTGGATGTGACCATCCAGACGAATAGTGATGTTTTCCCGGTTGTCGGGGATCGGTTTGCCGCTGAACAGATGTAGCATTCTTTCCAGGTCGACGAGTCGGTCAGTCTGTTGCCCGGTGATAAGATGAAACCCCCATCGGTCCCACCTCACTAGGTTGTTGACGATAATTTTACTGCCAAATTTGCAGGGGCAATTGGTTTTGTAATTCCAGTTCAGTCCCCTGAAGACGTTGATCACCCCTCGCTCAAACACCTCATCCTTATTCTGGTGCAGTTGTTCAAATGTGCTCAGAATGTTCGCTTCACTGATTTCCGGAAAATTATCGTATTCCAGTGACCGGTACCATGTATCACGGGCCTGCGCATCCATTAATGACAGCATCCCGGAACGTTGCATCAGGTCACGCCAGATTTCGCGATCGAGATTGCGGGTGATGGCTTTCATTGCTGTTTCAGGTTTATCCATCAGCCAGCAGCCACAGCGAAAATCCTGTTTCATGGCCCAGTCCCGGGCGGTTTTACCTCCAATGCTTTCCGTCAGAACTGAGATGTCAGCCAGTTGCCGGATAAGTGTGTCGATTTGCAGCAGTGTACTTTTTCGTACAGCCAGAATGCGGCAGATACTGGTTGAGCAGATAACGTCCGTATGCCCGTTGACCACTTCCGGACGGGAGGCTGTGATATCAGACATAATCGATATTCCTTTTTGCAGATAAATGAAAACGCCAGCCCTGTTCAGGCTGGCGTCAGTGGAATGAAGTCTGGTGAGTAATATTTACCGGTTCTGGTGCAGAAGCTGCAGATGACGAAGAGTACGGACATCCTCCCGGGCCCGTTCGATACAGGGCAACAGTGCTGCCGAATCCGTTTTATCCTCATCGTTGTCAAAGATAATTCCCGATTCGCAGTCGATATTGTCCTGCAGCCACACAATCAGAATATCCAGTGCTGTTTCCGTGGTTAATGATTTCATGTTGTTCCTGGTTACCAGTCGAAAGTGGGCAGGTCAGGCAGACATTCAGCGCTGGCATCCAGATGAATGAGACTGACGCCATAACGCCGGATAAGTGTGACAACCAGACGGCGGAACGTTTTTGACAGTCCCAGGCGTTTAAGCCGCAGAACCGGGTATGACCACGCATCGGTACGTAACAGATATCCGCTACCTGTAAAATGAATCCATTCTGATTCGCCGAAGTCATTCGTCTGATGTGACAGCGAGTACAGCCAGGCGTTGTCCTTTTCCGTGATATGTGCGGTACTGCAGCGTATGCCGGCAAGGGCCGTAAACGGTGGTGGTGTGCAGGTTGACTGTTGGTCGGATTCCTCCACCACGCGGAGTGAATAACCGTTTTCAGCGACATGGTTAATCAGTTCAGCGAGATTCACACCATCGACGTCAACGACAATGCGCCCCATGTTCAGTGCCTGCACGTTAATGCTGTCGGCTTCCAGCGTCAGGGCCAGTTTCATTGTTTCGCCTCCGGATGCTTACCCAGGGTAATGTCATTTACCGTTCTGTAGTTGTCGCGGGTCATCAGGCCGGTTGCCCGGCGTGCCCGGAGGATATCAATACTGTTTATTAACTGAGAACGGGTACAGGCACTGAATTCCGGCTGGTCGGTACGCACCAGTGCGTATTTTTCAACGAGAAAGTTCACCGCGTCACACAGTGAAATGCCTGCCTCAATATGCTGCTCAATCACACGTTCATCGGCGAACGGTGTGTCATTCAGGGTAAGGCCGTAATGCTGGCCCAGTAGTCGGGAGAGCAGAGTCTGCCAGATGGTGACGGGAGACGGGCAGCTCGATGCCTCCCGTACGTGTGTATCGGGTAATGTTTTCATACTGAAGGTTTTCCTGATATGCAGAGATGAAAAATGGAAAAGTGGCGTGGTGAAAGCACCAGGCCGGAGCAGAAGGTTATTCCGGGGGGTTACTTTTTCGTTTCGGGTGTCGGATAAACAGCCAGATAAACGCAACCACAGCTGCCGAGGGTATCGGCTTCGCAGGTCAGCCCTTTTGCATACAGCGTGACGGTATGCTGATGGCGGGGATTCAGTTCACCGCTGGTGAGCATGAGTTCCAGTTGTTTCATCAGCAGCGGAAAGGCCTGGCCCAGATGGTATGCATCCGCGTCGCTGAACCGGCCTCTGATACCGGCACGGTCGGCAAGGTAATGCAACCGGTTACCCTCCTGCACCAGACGTGCCCCGAAACAGGGCGTCACGGTGCAGGGCAGCCCCCACCAGGGGCGGTCGTGATTGTCGTCGGGATGCGTTGTCCCGGGCAGTGTGTCTGACACGATAAAGTCCTCACAGAAATCAGTTAAGAATGGTTCGATGGTGGCGATAATTCGGCTCATCAGAATGCCCTTCCTGACTCAGTTCAGGGTGACGCTCATCAGCCGGACATACGGGCCAAAACTGTCTTTACGGCGTTCTGCAAACACAGCCAGCACACCGGGAATATCCTGCACTTCACGACCGGTATACGCTTCAGTGCTGCCGTGCCAGCGGTATTTGCCGGTACAGAACGGAAAAAGACGGGATGCCGGATGTTGTTGGTGAATACGCATGGCTTCACCACGGGTGATGATTTTCATAGTGTGATACCTCTGAAGACAGAAGATAAAAGCGAAAACAGGTATGATGTGGTTGTAACGGTGACGGGTTAAAGCAGACCGTGTTCCGCAAAGGAGAAAACCTGGCTGCCACCGACTATCAGATGGTCCGGCA